>Ga0194120_10002903_pt1 | contig 28813 bp, 30 predicted proteins | sample TA2MahCa65mmetaG_FD_148642 | JGI IMG/M metagenome (GOLD analysis project Ga0194120, IMG submission 148642) | Freshwater microbial communities from Lake Tanganyika, Tanzania - TA2015019 Mahale Deep Cast 65m | ecosystem: Environmental > Aquatic > Freshwater > Lake | place: Tanzania: Lake... | reverse complement strand
TCGACGGCGCCGGGCAAGGCGCGGGCGTCGTCGCCCTCGCGCCGGCCGCCGCGCGGCTGGGCGGCGTCGTCGGGCGGCACCAGCTCGATGTCGGGACCGATGCCGGCGCGCTGCACCACGCGCCCCGACGGCGTGTAATAGAGCGCCGTGGTCAGGCGCAGCGCGCCCTTGTCGCCGCCGAGCGGGATCACGGTCTGCACGCTGCCCTTGCCGTAGCTGCGCCGGCCCATGATCGTGGCGCGGCCGTGATCCTGCAGCGCGCCGGCGACGATCTCGGAGGCCGAGGCCGAGCCGCCGTCGATCAGCACCACCATCGGCACGCCCGCCAGCACCTCGGCCTCGTCGGCTTTCCAGCGCCGGGTCTCGCTTGCCGCCCGCCCGCGAATCGAGACGATCTCGCCCGCGGTCAGGAAGGCGTCGGCCGCCACCACCGCCTGGTCGAGCGTGCCGCCGGGATTGCCGCGCAGATCCATGATCACGCCGCGCGGCGCGCGTTCGCGCTGGGCATCGGCCACCGCCTTCTCCAGCATCGGCTTGAGCGAGCGGGCGAATCCCGACACCCGCAGCACCAGGATGTCGTCCTCCATCCGCGCCCGCGCCACCGGCGATCGAATCATCTCGCGGGTCAAGGTGACGATGAACTCGTCCTCGCGGCCGGGGCGGCGGATGGCGATCGCGACCTGGGTGCCGGGCTCGCCGCGCAGGCGCGACACCGCATCCGCCAGGGTCAGGCCCAGCACCGGCAGATCGCCGATGCGCACGATCAGGTCCCCCGTCTTGAGACCGGCGCGCGCAGCCGGGCTGTCCTCGATCGGCGCCACCGCCCGCACCAGGCCCTCGACCATGTCGACTTCGAGGCCGATGCCGCCGAAGCTGCCGGCGATGGCGCTGCGCAGGCGCGCCAGATCGCCGGCATCGAGATAGTTGGAGTACGGATCGAGCGAAGCCAGCGCGGCGTTGACCGCGCGCTTGAAGACCTCGGCTGGAGACTCGCTCTCCGGCGCTAGCCCCTCGATCGCCTTGATCCCGGCGGCGACCAGGTTGGCGGTCTCGATCTCGCCGGCATAATCGCGCCGCACCCGCCGCAGCACGACGTCGAACATCTCCTGATAGGTCGCTTGTGTCTCGCCCGGTTTGGCGGCGCGGACATAGGCCTGCAGCAAAGGCTGCAGCGAATCCGGGGCGGCGGCGTCGGCCGCGGCCGAGGGCTCGCACCCCGCCAGCGCCAGCGCCAACAGGGCGGCGGCGCGCCTCACCGATTGTCCCCCGCCAAAGCGGCGACGGCGGCGGCGGTGACCTGACCGGTAGTGGCGCGGCCGCCGAGATCGGGCGTGTGCAGCGCCGGATCGGCGGTGACGCGTTCGATCGCCCGCATCAGCCGCTCGGCCGCCGGCCTTTCGCCGAGATGCTCCAGCATCAGCGTCGCCGTCCAGAAGGTGCCGATCGGATTGGCGATGCCCTTGCCGGCGATGTCGAAGGCCGAACCGTGGATCGGCTCGAACATCGAGGGAAAGCGCCGCTCGGGGTTGAGGTTGGCGGTCGGCGCGATGCCCAGCGATCCGGCCAGCGCCGCCGCCAAATCCGACAGGATGTCGGCATGAAGGTTGCTGGCGACGATGGTATCGAGGCTGGCCGGGCGCATGGTCATGCGCATGGTCATGGCGTCGACCAGCATCTTGTCCCAGGCGACGTCCGGGAACTCGGCCGCCACCTCGGCCGCGATCTCGTCCCACATCACCATGGCATAGCGCTGGGCGTTGGACTTGGTCACCACGGTCAGCGTCTTGCGCGGGCGCGAGCGCGCCAGCGCGAAGGCGAAGCGCATGATGCGGGCGACGCCGGCGCGGGTCATGATCGAGACGTCGGTGGCGACCTCCTGCGGCAGGCCGCGATGCACCCGCCCGCCGACGCCGGCATATTCGCCCTCGCTGTTTTCGCGCACGATCACCCAATCGAGGTCGGCCGGGCCGACATCGCGCAAGGGGCCGCGGATGCCGGGCAGAAGCCGCGTCGGCCGGACATTGGCGTATTGGTCGAAGGGCTGGCAGATGGCGAGGCGCAGGCCCCATAGCGAGACATGGTCGGGCACGTCGGGCGATCCGACCGCGCCGAAAAAGATGGCGTCGTGGCCCTTGATGCGTTCGCGGCCGTCAGCCGGCATCATCGCGCCGGTGCGCTTGTAGTGCTCGGACCCCCAGTCGAAATGGTCGAAGGCCATCTCGAAACCGCCGGCGCGCTTGGCCAGCGCCTGCAGCACCTCGATCCCGGCCGCGATCACTTCCTGGCCGATGCCGTCGCCCGGAATGGCGGCGATCCGATAGCGTTTCACGCGAGGTCTCCGATCGGCGAAGACTGGCGACCCCGGCGGGATTCGAACCCACGGCCCCAGGATTAGGAATCCTGTGCTCTATCCGGCTGAGCTACGGGGTCGCCGGCGGCCTCTATAGCAAATATCGCCGCCGGCCGCGCGCGCCTGCCCCCTCGACGCCGCCCGGGTTTTCCGGCACATTAGCGCAAACAAGAATCAATCGTAGCCGGGCGCCGCAGGGGAGGGTCGAAGCCGATGTCCGAGCATCATGCCGTGCGCGTCTATCCGCCGCTCGATCCGCGCTGGCAGACCCACGCCGTCCCGCAGCTGTTCTGGGAGGGCGTGAAGACCCGCGGCGCCAAGGTGGCGATGCGCGAAAAGGACATGGGCATCTGGCGGGCGATCAGTTGGACCGAGTACGGCGAGCACGCCAAGCACTGCGGTCTCGGCCTCAAGGCGCTGGGGCTGGGCCGCGGCGACGTCACCGCCGTCATCGCCAACAACGGCCCGGAATGGCTTTACGCCGATCTGGCCACGATCTGCATCGGCGGCATCTGCTCGGGCGTCTACACCACCGATTCCGCCAAGCAACTGGCCTATGTCGTGGCCGACTGCCGGGCCAAGGTACTGTTCGTCGAGGACGACGAGCAGCTCGACAAGGCGCTGGAAGCGCGGCCGCAGATGCCGACCGTGGTCAAGATCGTGGTGTTCGACATGGAGGGGCTGCACGATTTCCGCGACCCGATGGTGATCAGCTTCGATCAGCTGTTGGATCTCGGCCGCCAATTCGAGCGCGAGCATCCCGGCGTGTGGGAGCTGGAGATCGCCAAGGCCAAGCCCGAGGACCCCGCCATCCTGATCTACACCTCGGGCACCACCGGCCCGCCCAAGGGCGCGCTGATCAGCCACAAGAACCTGACTTTCCAGGTCTATAACGGGCTGCGCACTCTGCGCTCGCCGGTCGACGAGAACGAGGAGCAGCTCTCCTTCCTGCCGCTATGCCATATCGCCGAGCGCGGCTTCACCACCTTCCGCGCCGTGATTTCGGGCGCGACCGTCAATTTCGCCGAAAGCCCCGAGACCGTGCCCGAGAACATCCGCGAGGTGCAGCCGACCATCTTCCTGGCGGTGCCGCGGGTGTGGGAGAAGTTCTATTCCGGCATCATGCTGGCGATCCGCGACGCCACGCCGATGCAGCAGGCGGCCTATCGCGCCGCCATCGGCATCGGCATGAAGCGGGCCGAGGCGATCATCGGCGGGCACGAGGTGCCGCTGTGGCTGGACCTGGCCTTCCGGGCCGCCGACTTCCTGGTGCTGGGCAATCTCAAGCGCATGATCGGCATTTCGCGCGCGCGCTATCTGGTCACCGGCGCCGCGCCGATCGCGCCCGATTTGATCAAATGGTACATCGCGCTGGGCAGCGCGATGTACGAGGTTTACGGCCAGACCGAAAACGTCGGCCTCGCCACCTTCATGCCCGAGGATCGCGTCAAGCTGGGTTCGGTCGGCATCGCCGCGCCCGACACCGAAGTCAAGCTCAGCCCGGAGGGCGAGATCCTGCTCAAGGGCCCGCACGTCTTCATGGGCTATCTCAACCAGCCCGAAAAGACCGCCGAGACCGTCCGCGACGGCTGGCTGCACACCGGCGACGTCGGCCTGATCGACAACGAGGGCTTCGTCAAGATCACCGACCGCATGAAGGACATCATCATCACCGCCGGCGGCAAGAACGTCACCCCCTCCGAGATCGAGAACCAGCTCAAGTTCAGCCCCTACATCTCGGACGCGGTGGTGATCGGCGATCGCCGCAAGTTCCTGACCGCGCTGATCATGATCGACCACGACAACGTGGTGAAGTTCGCCCAGGACCGCAACGTGCCCTTCACCAACTTCGCCAGCCTGACGCGCGCGCGCGCGGTCCAGGACCTGATCGAGGAGGAGATCGAGAAGGTCAACGCCCAGTTCGCGCGGGTCGAGACGGTCAAGAAGTTCCGCCTGATCGACCAGCAGATCACGCCCGAGGACGAGGAAATCACGCCCACCATGAAGCTCAAGCGCAAGTTCGTGAACCAGAAGTACAAGGGCCTGATCGACGAAATGTACGTCGGGGCATAGGGCCCCGGCGCCGAACCGCAATCCCTTTACCCGAGGAGGAAACCGACACATGACCACACGACGCACATTGCTCCTGACCACGGCCGCGGCCGCGGCCCTGGCCGTCGCCGCACCGGCGCTGGCGCAGAAGGTCCAAGGCGTGACCGACAAGGAAATCGTCATCGGCAAGCACACCGACCTGTCCGGCCCGGCCGCGATCTGGGGCGTGGCGGTGACCAACGGCATGCGCATGCGGGTCGAGGAGGTCAATGCCGCCGGCGGCATCTTCGGCCGCAAGATCCGCTTCATCGTCGAGGACAACGCCTACACCCAGCCCAAGGCGGTGCAGGCGACCGACAAGCTGTTGAAGCGCGACCGGGTGTTCGCCATGGTCGGCAATCTCGGCACGCCGATGAACATGGTGTCGATGCCGGAATCGGACAAGCTGGGCGTGCCCAACCTGTTTCCGTTCTCGGCCGCGGCGCTGATGTACGAGCCGCACCACAAGCTGCACTTCTCGTTCACCACCACCTACGACCAGCAGATGCGGGCGGCGACCAAGTACTTCGTCGAGAACCGGGGCAAGAAGCGCGTCGCCATTCTCTACCAGGACGACGATTACGGCATCGACGTGCTCAACGGCGCCGAATGGACGCTCAAGGCCAAGAGCATGGAGTTGGTCAGCAAGACCACATACAAGCGCGGTGCCACTGACTTTTCGTCCCAGGTCGCGCTGATGCGCCAGGCCAATGCCGACCTGGTGGTGCTGGGCACCATCATCCGCGAGACCATCGGTGCGGCGGGCGAGGCCAAGAAGATCGGCTGGAACATCGACATGGTCGGGCCTTCTGCCATGTACACGCCGCAAGTGGCCGAGCTTGCGCCCCAGGGCGTGACCGAGGGCATGTTCGGCGTCGGCCAGACGCCGATCCTCTATCCCGACACCGCCGGCCCCGAGGCCAAGGTGTGGATGGACAAGTACAAGGCCAAGTTCAACCGCGACGCCGATCTGCAGGCCATGGCGGGCTATGCGGTGATGGACCTGTTCGTCACCGCCGCCGACAAGGCCGGCAAGAACCTCTCGGTCGACAGTCTGGTCAAGGGCATCGAGTCGATCAAGAACCACGGCGACATCTTCGGCTCGGCGCCGATGAACTTCGCCGCCAACAAGCGTCAGGGCCCCGATCCGCAGAACAGTTCGGTGCTCTATCAGATCAAGAACAAGCGTTGGATCAAGGTCGACAAGATCTCCTACTAGTTCGGACCTGACGCGCGGGCCCGGTCGGGGGCGACCCCGGCCGGGCCCGTTGCTTTCGGAGCGGAGGTGCCGAACCTTGTCCGCAAAGTCCCAGCCTCGCTTTTTCGTGATTTGCGTCCTGGGCGCTGGGCGCTAGAGTCCGACCATGATTGGCGCCATTGCAGAAAGCGGCGCGGTCGCGTCCATCGCCGCCCCAGGTTTCGCCCGCCGCACGCGGCCGGCCGAAAGCCTGGGCCTGCCCGATCCGACGCCGCGCCCTGCAGCGCCCGGCGAAAACGCGGCCCGGCCAGGTGCGCCGCGGCCCTTGGTGCCGGGGCTGTTTGCGGCCGAGGACGAGGCCGGCGGAACCGAAACCGAGACCGCGGCCGAGGCCGGCGCCGCGCCCAAGGGGCAGGATGGCGAGCCGCTGGACGAAGCCGAGCGGCGTCAGGTCGAGGAACTCAAGCGCACCGACACGGCGGTGCGGGCGCACGAACAGGCCCATGCCCGGGTCGGCGGGCAATATGCCGGCGCGCCGCGCTACGACTATCAGACCGGACCGGACGGCAAGCGCTATGCGGTGGCGGGCGAGGTGTCGATCGACTCCTCGCCGGTGCCGGGCGATCCCAAAGCGACCATCGCCAAGCTCAAGCAGGTCGAGGCCGCGGCCACGGCGCCGGCCGATCCCTCGGCGCAGGATCGCGCCGTCGCCTCGGCGGCGCGGGCCGAAATCCAGAAGGCCCAGGCCGAATTGCTTAGGGGCGAGGATGGGGCCGAGCCGGAAGGCAAAGGCAAGCCGACGGTACCTGACGCAAGCGTGCCCGCCGAGACAAAGGCAAAAGGCAAGAGCTCGGCGGAGAAGGCAGGAAGCGCGTCCGATGGCGGCTTGGTCGAGAATTAGGCCGCGGTCGGCTCTCGCGGTTGCGGCGACTGGGCTCGCGTTTTGCGGCGCCTGTGCCACTGACGCCGAGCGCGCCGAGGCCTATCGCCTGCCGCCGGAGGTGAGGCGGCTGCTCGACAAGGGTCTGCTGCCGGCGCCCAGCCAGGTGATCGAAATCTACGACGCCCAGGGCCGGCGCACCGGCACAGCCGTGATCCGGCCCTAGGGCATGATCGCTCTGTCTTGAACCATGTGGTTCAAGACAGATCGCGGATCGTGCCCTAGTCGTCCCGGCCGGTTTCAATTCGGCCGGCCGTGGGCACCGCGAACTTGGCGTCCGGTCCTTGAAATCGCTGGTCGGAGTGAGAGGATTCGAACCTCCGGCCCCTAGCTCCCGAAGCTAGTGCTCTACCAGGCTGAGCTACACTCCGACCGGGGGCGCCTTATAGCCTGTGCCCGTCGCGCCCGCAACGGCGCGCGGAGAAGAGTTGCCCGCAACGGCGCGCGGAGAAAAGGCGCCCGCAACGGCGCGCGGAGATCAGTGGCCGCGCTGGACCGCGAAACCGACCGCTTCCGCCAGTGCGGTCTTCTCGGGCCGGTCGGGAAAGACCGAAAGCGCGCGCCTAGCGAGGTCGCCGTAATGGGCCGCGCGCGCCAAGGAATCGGTGAAGGCGCCATGGGTCTCCATCAGCCGGATGGCCTGGTCGAGGTCCTCGGCGCGCTGGTCCTTGCGCTCGATGGTGCGCTTCCAGAACTCGCGCTCGGCGGCATCGCCCCGCCGATAGGCCAGCAGCACCGGCAGCGTGATCTTGCCCTCGCGAAAATCGTCGCCCACGGTCTTGCCCAGCTTGTCCTGGCGGGCGGCATAGTCCAACACGTCGTCGACCAGCTGGAAGGCGATGCCGATATTGCGGCCGTAATCGTCGAGCGCCTCTTCCTCGGCCGGCGGCCGGCCGGCGATCACCGCGCCGACCCGGCAGGCGGCGGCGAACAGCGCCGCGGTCTTGGCCGAGATGACGTCGAGATACTTGGCCTCGCTGGTGGAGAGGTCGCCCGAGGCGGTGAGCTGGTTGACCTCGCCCTCGGCGATGGTCGAGGAGGCATGCGAGAGGATGTCGAGCACGCGCAGGGAGCCGGTCTCGACCATGAGCTGGAAGGAGCGGGTGAAGAGGAAATCGCCCACCAGCACCGAGGCCGCGTTGCCCCACACCGCATTGGCCGAGCTCTTGCCGCGCCGGAGCGCGCTGTCGTCGACCACGTCGTCGTGCAACAGCGTGGCGGTGTGGATGAACTCGACCGCCGCCGCCAGCTTGACCGCGGCCTCGTCGCCGGCGTGACCGCAGAGCCGTGCCGCGGCCAGGGTCAGCATCGGCCGGATGCGCTTGCCGCCGGCAGCGATGAGGTGGCGGGCGATCTGCGGGATCAGCGGGATCGGGCTTTGGGCGCGCTCGATGACGATGGCGTTGACCCGCGACAGATCGCTTTCGACCAGGCCCTGCAGCGCCTTGAGCGAAGGCGCCAGCGGCGAGGCGGCGCGGGTGTCTTTTTCGAGTCTGAGAATGGTGGCCAAGGCTTGATTCCCCGAACGGCGCAGGGACAATAACCCGGCCATCGCCGTCAAGACCAGCGACAAAGCCATGTCCGATCGATTCACCGACGATCTGTTGCTGGGAGGCCGCATCCGCCTGCGCCAGCCGGCACGAGGATTCCGCGTCGCGATCGACAGCATCCTGCTGGCGGCTTCGGTGCCGGCGGTTGCGGGCGAACGCGTACTCGATCTCGGTTGCGGGACGGGCGGGGCCGCGCTGGCCTTGCTGGCGCGCTGTCCCGGCACAAGCGTGGTCGGGCTGGAGACTCAGGCCGACTTTGCCGCATTGGCCAGAGACAACGCCGCGCTTAACGCCATGTCCGATCGCCTGACAGTCCTGCACGGCACGGTCGAAAATCCGCCGGCAGGCCTGGGCGCGGGGTTCGATCGGGCGATGGCCAATCCGCCCTATTTCGATCCGCGCGCGACCGACGCTTCGCCCGAGCCTTCGCGCGCGACGGCCTCGGTCGAAGGAGCGGACGGTCTTGCGCCCTGGATCGCGCTGGCGGCCCGCTCGCTCAAGGCCGGCGGCACGCTGACCATGATCCACGACGCCGCTCGCTGCGAGGAGATCGTTGCGCTGCTGACGGGCTGGTCGACGATCGTGCTGCCGCTGATCCCCAAGGCGGGACGCTCGGCCAAACGCGTGCTGATCGAGGCGCGGCGGCCCGGATCGGGCGTGACCCGCCGGCCGCCGTTGGTGCTGCACGCCGCGGACGGCAGCTATCGGGTCGAGATCGAGGCGGTGCTGCGGCACGCCGCACCGCTGGTGCTGGCGGCGGCTTCCGGCTAAGGAAGCGCCATGGCGTGGTTGGGGGACATGTTTGGGCGGACGCCGGTGGTGCCGGTGGTACGTCTGCACGGCGTGATCGGCGGCATCGGCCGGCTGCCGGGTGCGCGCGGCCTGACCCTGGCCCAGGTCGCGCCGTGGCTCGAGCGCGCCTTCGGCCTGCGCGGTGCCAAGGCGGTGGCGCTGTCGATCAATTCGCCCGGCGGCGCGCCGGTGCAGTCGGCGCTGATCGCCGGTCGCGTGCGGGCGCTGGCAGCCGAGAAGAAGTTGCCGGTGATCGCCTTTATCGAGGACGTCGCCGCCTCGGGCGGCTATTGGCTGGCCAGCGCGGCCGACGAGATCTACGCCGATCCGGCCTCGGTGGTCGGCTCGATCGGCGTGATCTCGGCCGGGTTCGGCTTCGCCGGCGCGCTCGAGCGCCTGGGCATCGAGCGGCGGCTGCATGTCCAGGGCGAACGCAAATCGCTGCTCGACCCGTTCCGCCCCGAGCGTCCCGAGGACGTGGCCCGGCTCGAACGCTTGCAACGCGACATTCACGAGCAGTTCAAGGCCCAGATCCGCCAGCGCCGCGGCGCGCGACTCAAGGGCGAGGAAGCGGCGCTGTTTTCGGGCGAGATCTGGACCGGCCGCGAGGCCCTGGCGCTGGGGCTGGTCGACGGGCTGGGCGATCTGCGGGGCGAGATGCGGCGGCGCTTCGGCGACAAGGTCAAGTTGCGGCCGATCGGCGGCGAGAGCGGTTGGCTGAGGCGGCGCTTCGGGCTGGGCGGCGAGGTCGCCGCCGAAGCGCTGGCGCTGATCGAGGAGCGCGCCGCTTACGCGCGCTTCGGACTCTAGCGGCGGGACTGCGCCATGAGCTTCACCAAAATCCTGTTGCTGCTGGCGCTGGCGGTAGGGATTTATCTGTTGTGGCGCGGCTTCAAGGCGCACAAGCGCGCGGCCTCGCCGCCGCCGCTCGAAAACGCCGCGCCCGATTCGCGCTCCGCCAACGCGGTCGAGGACCTGACGGCGTGCCCGGCTTGCGGCGCCTACATGGCGGTCAACAGCCCGGCCTGCGGCCGCGCCGATTGTCCGCGCAAAAAGTGAAGTCGGTCCGGCCGCAGCCGGTCAGCGCAGATGGACGCCGCTGGGCGCCGCCGTAGCCGGCACGGCGGCGAACGGTCCGCGATCGGCCATGGCGGCGAGTTCGCGCTCGATCGCCTCGCGCAAGGCGAAGAACAGCTTGGCCTCGGTGCCGGCCAACGGCGCGCCGCCGGTCACCTTGACCGTCAGCGGATCGACCTGCCGGTCGCCGATCAGCACTTCGAAATGCAGATGCGGACCGGTGGTGCGGCCGGTGCGGCCGACGGCGCCGATCACCTCGCCCTGGCGGACGGTGACGCCGGCCTTGAGGCCGGGCCGGAAATTGGCGAGATGGGCGTAGGCGGTGGCATAGCCGTCGGGGTGGCGGATGCGGACGTAATTGCCGTAGGCGCCCCACATCTTGGCGATCTCGATCGTGCCGTCGCCGGCGGCGCGCACCGGCGTGCCGACCGGGGCGCCGAAATCCACCCCTTTGTGATTGGCGCTGTAGCCGCCGCGCACGGGCTTGCGTTGGCCCTTGGCGGGCCGCTCGGCCTTGCCCGCGGTCCGCGCCGGCCGGGCGACTTGGCCGCCCTGGCGCATGCCGAAGGGCGAATTGACGGTGGCGCCGTCGACCGGCGTGCGCAGCAAAGTGCGTTCATGACTGCGGCCTTCGGCGTCGTAATAGCCGACCTTGCCGCCGACGACATGGCGATAGAGCCGGAGCGTCGTTTCCTCGCCCAGATAGGCCGCCATCAGTATGTCGCCGTTGCGCGCCAGCACGCCGTCCTCGTCGACGAAGCGTTCGAACAGGATCTCGAAGCGATCGCCGGCTTGCACGTCGCGTTCGAGGTCGAGATCGACCGCGAACAGCCGCACCGCCTCGACCACCAGCACCGGCGGCAGGCCGGTCTCGGTCAGCGCGGCATAGAGGCCGTCTTCGATCTCGCCCGCGACGCGAACCGCCTCGCGGTGCAGGACCTTGTGATGATCCTCGAAGCCGAAGCTGCCGTCGGGCCGGCGCCAAAGCTGCAAGGTCCGATCGCCTTCGGCCGACATCGACAGCGAAACCAGGCGCCACTGGCGGGTGCCTGCGCCCGGGGTCAGCGCCAACTTGATTTCCTGGCCGACCGCCAACTTGCGGACATCGATCTTGGGCCGAAGCGCCTTGGCGATTTCGGCGGCTTCAGCCGTGTCGAGCCCGGCCTTGACCAAAGCGCCCGAGAAATTATCGCCCTTGGCGATGCGGGCGACACGCTCGACCGGGCTGGGCAAGGCCGCTGCCGGCGCACCGCCGCCATAGATCTCCTGGGTGTGCGACCCGAAATCAGGCGTAGCTTGCGCGCCGGGCGCAAACCCCGCCACGCTCGCCAAACCGGCAAGCGCCACCAATCCCCCAAAAAAACCAATCGTCTTTCGGCCGTCGATACGCGGTCGCAAGGCGCCCCTCAAATTTTGTTTCTGATTGTTGCGAACCGGCGGAAGATGGGGGCATGGACTTGCCGTGTCAAGCCAAGATTTGCGTGCCGCGTTCAACGGAAGCCTATGGCCGATATGTGGAATCACGCTAACATTGGGGCAGTCAATCCAATCAAGAACCGTTAACGATCCGGGGGGATAGTCATGGTCTATACGCGCAAAAGCCCCGCATTGACGATCATCGGGCTGATTTTGCTGGCGCACAGCTATTTAGTGAAGAACGGCCAGCTCGAAGCGGTGGTCAAATATCTCAGCCTGACGCGTGCCGTCGGCGAGATGACCCAACTGAGCCTGATCTTCGGCGGCATCGCGCTGGTCGTCGGCCTGTGGCACTGGTTTGCCGATCACAAGGAAGGCGATCTCGACTATTACCTTGGCAGCGTCGCCGGCGGGATATTCATCCTGTTCGTGGCGATGATCGTCAAATGGTATTTCGATCCGCTGGTGGCCCAGCTCAGCCGCGAGATCGGACCGGTGATTCCCGGCCGCCGTTTCATCCATGACGTGTTCGGGCTCAATTACGTCGTGCTCGGCATCGTGCTGGGCATGGTGATCGTCAATGTCTTCAAGATTCCGGAATGGGCGCAGCATGGCGTGCGGCTGTCGCGGCTGGGCCTGAAGACCGGCGTGATCCTGCTCGGCACGCTCTACAGCTTCCGCGAACTGGTCCATCTCGGCCAGTTGTCGGTGGTGATGATCGGCGTGTTCGTGCTGGGCTCGGTGTGGCTGGTGCTGCTGATCGGCGCGCGGCGCAAGATTCCGAACTCGATGGGCGGCGTGTTGTCGGCCGGCGTCGGGGTATGCGGCGTGTCGGCGGCGGTGGCAGCGGCCCCGGTGGTCCAAGCCAAGTCGGAAGAGATCGCTTACACCATCGGCACCATCCTGGTGTTCGGCGTGATCTGCATGTTCCTGTTCCCGGTGGTCGGACATCTGCTGGGCATGGGATACGTCCAGTTCGGCGCCTGGGCCGGCACCGGCATCCTCAACTCGGCCCAGGTCGCGGGCGCGGCGCTGGCGTTCCAGCCCAACGGCATCGAGACCCTCAAGGTGGCCGAGATCTTCAACATCACCCGCGTGCTGTTCCTGCCGATCATCGTGCTGTGGCTGGCGGTGTGGTACGTCAAGCGCGAGACCGAAGCCGGCGCCACCAACCTGGTCCAGGTCGACACCGGCAAGGTGATCATCGAGAAGTTCCCGGTGTTCGTGCTGGGCTTCATCGCCATGTTCCTGTTGTCCTCGACCGGCGTGTTCGCGCCGGCCCAGCACTATCAGGGACGTTATTTCGACAACACCAACGTCAGCGGCAGCCGGCTGCTCAACGACGCCGAGCTGACGACGCTGCGGACCGAATCCGCCAAGCTGCAGCGCGACGACCAGAAGGCCGCACTCGGCCGCCTGATCGACAACAAGAAGGTGATGAGCATCGCCGACAGCGACGTGCTGCGCGGCATCGTCAGCGCCCGCACCCTGGCCGGGCCGGCCAACGCCGCCATCACCAAGGCCAACGGCGCGGTGTTCCACACCGCCAAGATGATCGCCGCCTTCCGCGACTGGCTGACCTGGCTGTTCGCCTTCGGCCTGACCGGGCTGGGCATGCAGATCACCATTGCCGCCATGCGCCAGGCCGGCGGCGAACCCCTGGTGATCGGCAGCGCGGTCGGCGTCGCCAAGGCGGTGCTGTCGCTGATCGTCGTCGTCATGCTGGTACGCGAAACCATCTGAGGGAGGAACGCCATGGCCGATCCCAACAGCCAGAACATCGACCTGCGGACCACCGAGAACGGGTTCAAGTACCACCGCGGCTCGGCGCTCTCGATCTTCAAGTCCGACCGCCGCGAGGACATAGTCGCGCTGATCTGCGCGCTGGCGATCGCGCTGGGCGTGTATCTCTTCATCGGCAACTGAGCGCGATGCCGGCGGGGTTCGCGCCGGCGCGCGCCGTCCTTCTCGCCAGCCACGGCACGCCGGGGGCCCGCGCCGCCGAGGCGCTGGCGTTCGAACTTTGTGCCGAGGGCGGCCGCGTCCATCACCTGGTGGTGGTGCCCGAATTCTGGAAGGGCATGCTGGGCGACGACTGGCTGAACAACGCCGTGGTGCATGTGCGCTTCGGCCGCTATGTCGAGAACCAGCTCGAGCGCGAGATCGCCGAACATGGCCAGCAGGTCGAGGCCGAGGCCAAGCGCCGCGGCCTCGGCTATGCCTGCGAGACGCGGCTGGGCGATCCGGCCGAATGCCTGGCCGAGGTCGCCGCCGCGGGCACGCACGAGCTGGTGGTGATCGGATCGCCGCGGCCCAAGGGCGCGCCCGGCTATCGCTCGCGGCTGGCGGTGGAAAAATTGGTGGCGAGGTTGCGCCTGCCGCTGATCGTGGCGCCGCATCCCGGGCGATGAGCCAGGCGCCGGCCGAGGACCGCGCCTGGGTGCGGATTCCGACGCCGCTCGCGCCCGAAGCGCTGATCGAATTCTGCCGGGACGTCGAGCGGCTGTTGCGGATCAATTCGATGCTGGAGTTCGAGCGCCTCGGCCCGGCGGGCGAAGGCCGCTACGAACTCGCGGCGCTCAATCTTTCGACCGGGCAGCGGATCGAGACCGCGTTCCGCATCGAGCCGCAGGATCGCGGCCTGAGGCTGATCTACGAAAGCGGCCTCAAGACCGCGACCGAGATCGCCATCGAGCCGGGCGAGCGTGGCGGCGCGCGCTCCTTCCTGGTCGTGACCGACGACTATGCCGGCACGCCGGAGGCCGAACGCCAGGCGCGCGCGGCCGAGGTCGATCGCTCGCTGCCGTGGTGGGGAAGGGATCTGCACCGCTATCTCGGGCATTGGGCGCGCTGGTCGGGCTGGGCGCCATGGCGCTGGTACATGCGCCGCGTCTGGCAGCCGATGAAGCCCAAGGCGCGGCGCATAACCTTCATGCTGTGGGTGATCGCCGCCTTCGAGCTGGCGGCGCTGGTGGTGGTGGCCGCGGCCTATGCGCTGGACTGAGCCGAATTCAGCGCGGCTCCAGCACCATCTGGGTCTGGGTCACCAGCGCCAACAGCTTGCCCTTGGGATCGGTCAGACGGGTCTGCCAGATCTGGGTGCGCTTGCCGCGATGCACCGGCGTGCAGGTGGCGGTGACCAATGTACCGGCCGGCGCCGCGGCGACGAAATTGGTCTTGGATTCGATGGTGGTGGTGCCGTGACCCGGCGGCACGTTGAGCATGGTGCCGATCGCGCCCAGCGTATCGGCCAGCGCCATCATCGCCCCGCCATGCATCACCGCGGGGCGGGTGCAAAGCTCCTCGCGCACGGTCAGTTCGGCCACCACCGCCTCGGGCGCGGCCGCGACCACGCGCAGCCCCAACAGCTTGGCGAAGGGCAGGGGCTCGGCATTGAGGCGCTCGGCCGCGTCCATCGCCGGCCTCCTTATTGCGCGGCGCGGCTTTGGTCGACCTGGGCGCGGGCGACCGAGGCCTTGACCAGCGGGATGGCGTCCTCGGCCAGGGGCGCGCGCTTGGGCTTGCGCGCCAGCGCGGCGGCGATGTAGGGCGCCAGTTCGGCCTGTTTGCGCGTTTCGCGCGTCGCGGCCGCGGCGGCGAATTCGGGCATCACCGCCCGGGCAAATAGCTCGAGCGACTGGCAGATGTGGTCGTGTCGGTTCTTGCCGGCCTGCTGGAGAAAGATCACTTGGTCGACCCCGACCGCCTCCAGTTCGTGCAAGTGCCGGCGCATTTCTTCGGGCGTGCCGATGCCGGCCGAGCGGTGGCTGACTTCGAGCGCGGCGATCGGGGCATGGGCATGCCCGCCGCGCTTGGCCTGGAACTTCTCCCACAGCCGGCTGCGGCCGGGCACGCTGTCCTCGGCCACCAGGGCGTTGATGGCGTAGGCGAAGAACTCGAAGCCCTCCTGGCCGCGGCGGATGGCCTCGGCGCGGTCGGCATGGACCGAGAAGGCCGAGACCACGGCGACGTTGGCGTTGACGGAGTGACCGATCGGGACGCATTGCTCGGACTTGATCACGCCATAGTAGATCTCGGCCCAGCGCCGGGCTTCGTCGGGATCGACGAAGGCGAAGGCCAGCGCCCCCACCCCCAGCGAGGCCGCCACCTTGATGGTGTCGCGGTTGGTGCAGGCCATCCACATCGGCGGATGCGGCTTCTGCACCGGCTTGGGCAGCACGTTGCGGCAGGGCATCGAGAAACCCTTGCCGGCGAAGCCGGGATAGGGTTCCAGCACCATCATGTCGGCGATCTGCTCGGCCGCCTCCAGCGCCAGCGCGCGCTTCTGCTTGGCGTCGATGCCGAAACCGCCGAGTTCGAGCCGCGTCGCGCCCTCGCCGATGCCGAAATCGAGCCGGCCGTCGGAGAGGATGTCGAGCGTCGCCAAGCCCTCGGCGGTGCGCGCCGGATGGTTGTAGTTGGGGATGACCTGGCGAATGCCGTGGCCGATGCGGATGCGCCTGGTCCGCGCCGCGGCCGCGGCCAGGAACACCTCGGGTGCCGAGCAATGCGAATACTCGTCGAGGAAATGATGCTCGACCGCCCAGGCATGGTCGTAGCCCAGCCGGTCGGCCAGCTCGATCTGCTCCAGCGCCTGCCGGAACAGCGCCGCCTCGCCGCCCGCGGTCCAGGGCTTGGGATATTGCAGCTCGTAGAAGACGCCGAATTTCATGGACGCGGTCGCGCGGGCCCCTAGCGACAGCGCGCGGCCGGCTTGGTGCCCTTGCCGTCGGGCGTGGGCACCTCGACCAGATCGACCGATTCGTTGACCGAAACCTTGCAGCCGAACACCTTCGAGCCCAGCCCGCCTTTCAGCACCAGTTCGACCTTGTTGTCGGGGAACAGCTCCTTGCCACGGGCGCAGATCACGCGCTCCTCGCCGGCGTTGAGCCGGAAGGTGGTCCATTCCTGCGAGCCCATCATGACGTGGCCCGGGACCGACTTGGTGGTGACGTTCTTGAGCTTAACGCAGCCCTGGGCCTGGCCCCAGGCCGAGGTGGCGGGCAAGAGGGCGACGGCGATCAGAGCCGAGGCGGAAGCGAGGGCGCGACGCATGGCGGCATCATACGCCGCGCCGCGCCGGCCGTCACCCCAATGAGCGGGTCATGATCTCGGACATGCGGCGGGCGAAGGCAACGGCGTCGGCCACCGTCTCGCCTTCCAGAATCCGCGCCTGGTCGAGCAGCAGATGCGCCGGCTCGATCACGGCGTCGGCGCCGGCGCTTTTGACTCGCGCCGCCAGCGCCAGGATCAGCGGATGCGCCGGATTGATCTCCAGCACCCGCGGCGCCAGCTTGTCGATCTGCTTGTGGGCCTTGAGCACGCGCGCCAGATGCAGGTCCATGTCCTTGTCGTCGGCCACCAGGCAGACCGCGCTGTCGGTCAGGCGCTGGCTTGGCCGCACGTCCTTGACCTCGGCGCCCAGCGCCTGCTTGATCGCCGCCACCAGCGTCGCCAGCGCCGCGCCCTCGGCCTCCGGCTTCGGTTCGTCGGTCCTCCTGTCGGCGTCCAGCTTGGCGAATTTCTCCAGCTCGGCCGAACCGCGCGTCGCCGACTTGAAGGTCTTGCCCTTGTATTCGCGCACCGCCGAGACCCAGAAATCGTCGACCGGATCGGTCAACAGCAGCACCTCGATGCCGCGGGCGCGGAAGCCCTCGATCTGCGGGCTGCGCGCCAGCGCCTCGCGGTCCTCGCCGGTGACGAACCAGATCTCGTTCTGGCCCTCCTTCATCCGCCCGACATAGTCGTCGAGCGAAGCCAGCGCCTCGCCCGAGACCGTGCTGCGCGCGCGCAGCAACTTGACCAGGTCCTCGCGCCGCTCGAAATCCTCGTAAAGGCCTTCCTTCAGAACGGCGCCGAAATTGTCCCAGAACTTGGCGTAATCCGCCGGGTCCTCGGCCTTTTTCAGCAGCTCGGCCAGCACCCGCTTGGTCACCGCCTCGCGCAGCCGGCCCAGCACCGGATTGTTCTGCAGCATCTCGCGGCTGATGTTGAGCGGCAGATCGGCCGAATCGACCACGCCCTTGAGGAAGCGCAGATAGGGCGGCACCAGGCCCTGGGCGTCGTCGGTGATGAAGACGCGCTTGACGTAGAGCTTGACGCGATGCTTGCGCTCGGCGGTGTAGAGATCGAACGGCTTGGCCGCGGGCACGAACAGCAACAGCGCGTATTCCATCCGCCCTTCGGCGCGGGCATGCAGCGTCAGCCAGGGCGAGTCGCCGGCATGGGCGACGTGATGATAGAACTCGGTCAACTGCTGTTCGGTGATCTCGGTGCGCGGCCGGGTCCACAGCGCGGCCGCGGCATTGGCCTGCTCGGCCGGCTGGTCGCCCTCCTGGACGCGGATCGGCAGGGCGATGTGGTCGGAATAGGACTTGACCACCGCCTTGACCCGGAAGGGATCGAGATATTCGTCCTCGGCCTGGCGCAATTCGAGCGTGACGGTGGTGCCGCGACCGGCGCGCTCGGCCGGCTCGATCTCGAATGCGCCCAGCCCGTCCGAGGTCCAGCGCCAGGCCTCGGCCGCGCCCGCCTTGCGGCTGACCACGGCGACCGACTTGGCGACCATGAAGGCCGAATAGAAGCCGACCCCGAACTGGCCGATCAGCGACAGGTCCTGGGCGGAATCGCCGGTCAACTGGTCGGCGAAGGCCTTGGTGCCGGAGCGGGCGATGGTGCCAAGATTGTCGATCAGCTCCTGTCGGTCCATGCCGATGCCGTTGTCCTCGACCACGAGGCGGCGACCGGTCTTGTCGAGGCGGATCGAAATGGCGAAGGCGGGATCGTCGGCCACCAGCTCGGGCTTGGTCAGCGCCAGATAGCGTAGCCGGTCGCAGGCATCCGAGCCGTTGGAAATCAGCTCGCGAAGAAAGATCTCCTTCTGGCTGTAGACCGAATGGGTCATCAGATGCAGCAGCCGCGAGACTTCGGCCTGGAAGCCGTGACGTTCGGATTTGGCGGCGCTGGCGGTGCTCATGGAGTTTCCCTTGTTTGGAGCCGGATATGGGCGGTCGCACGGCCGGGGTCAAGAGGGCATCGCCGCGGCTTCCTCGGTCAGCCAGCGGCGGAAAGCGGCGATGCGCGGCCGAGCGGTGTCCTCGGGCCGGCACACCACCCAGTAATGGAATACGCCCGGAATGGCGGGCTCGAACAGCCGCACCAGGCGGCCCTCGCGCAGCGGCTCCTCGACCAGGGCCGAGCGGGCGATCGCCACGCCCTGGCCGCCGACCGCTGCCAGCACCACCAAGTCGTAGTTCCCGAATTCGGGGCCGCGCGCGGTGTCGATGCCGCCGACGCCGGCCGCCGCCAGCCACATCGCCCAGTCTTCGCGGCCGGCATCGTGCAGCAACGTCTGCCGCGCCAAATCTGCCGGCCGGCGGATCGGCGGCGGGCCCTTGCGCAAGGCCGGGCTACACACCGGGAACAGGGTCTCGCCGAACAGCTTTTGCGCATCCAACCCGGGATAAGGCCCGCGGCCAATGCGGATGGCGATGTCGACCTCGTCGCGGGCGAAATCGACCAGCCGCAGCTCAGGCTGGATCGAAAGCTCGATCTCGGGGTGGCGGGCACGAAAGCGCTTCAGGCGCGGCAACAGCCAGGTCGCGGCGAAGGACGGCAGCACGCTGACGTTGAGCCGGCCGTCGAGGCGCTGGCGGGTGAGGCGGTCGGTCGCCAGCGCCAGCCGATCGAACGCCTCGCGCAGCGCCGGCAGATAGGCGTGGCCCTCGGCGGTCAAGGCCAGATGCCGGCCGCGGCGGCGGAACAGCGCCAGCTTCAAGCGCTGCTCCAGCGCCTTGATCTGGTGACTGACGGCGGATTGGGTGACCGACAATTCCTCGGCGGCGCGGCTAAAGGAAAGATGCCGGGCCGCGGCCTCGAAGGCCCGGAGCGCGTTGAGGGGCGGCAGGCGGCGGGCCATTTCATGATTAGTTTATCTCATTGAGAGATGAGAAGCCATCGTTTGTTGGTAAGGCAATTCGAGCGCATATCCCGGACTACCTTGATGAAGGAGATCGATCATGGACATGGCTCTCGAAACCCCCGTCCGGACCCCCGGCCCGGGCTCGCCACCCAGCTTGCTCGCCAGGCTGGCGGACGCGCTATATGTTTGGCGGCAGCGCGCGGCGACACGGTATTCGCTGGCCGAGCTGGACGAGCGCATGCTGCGCGATATCGGCCTCAGCCGGGCCGATGCGCAGCGCGAAACGGACAAGCCGTTCTGGCGTGTATGAAGGCAAGGAGCGACAGGCGTGGCGATGAAGCTGGTGATCGGCAACAAGAATTATTCCTCGTGGTCGCTGCGGCCCTGGATCCTGATGCGTCAGTTCGACCTGCCGTTCGAGGAGATCCGGGTCCGCATCAACCATCCCGAGACAAAATCCGAGATCCTGCGCTACTCGCCCTCGGGTCGGGTGCCGGTGCTGCTCGATGGCGGCGTCACGGTATGGGACTCGCTGGCCATCGCCGAATACCTGGCCGAGAAGTTTCCCGAGCGCGGGCTGTGGCCGAGGGAGGCGCCGATCCGCGCCCATGCCCGCTCGGTCGCCTGCGAAATGCACTCCGGATTTTCCGCCCTGCGCCAATCGATGCCGATGAACTGCCGGGCGGATGCGCCCGGCGTCGGGCGCAACGCCGACTGCCTGGCCGACATCGCCCGCATCCAGGCGATCTGGCGCGATTGCCGCACCCGCCACGCCGGTAAGGGACCGTTCCTCTACGGCGCCTTCAGCGTCGCCGACGCCATGTTCGCGCCGGTAGTGATCCGCTTCACGGGATATCGGGTCGACCTGGAACCGCTGGCCCAGGCCTATTGCGAGACGTTGTGGTCGCTGCCGACCTTGCAGGAATGGGTGGCGTCCGGCCGCGAGGAATCCTACCGCATCGAGGCTTACGAATCGCTGTTGCCGCTTTAGGGCATGATCGATCCGTCTTGAGCCGCGCGGTTCCTGACCGGCCGCGAATCATGCCCTCGCATCCGATCCCGCGATCACGCGCGCTCAATCGGCAGCTTGAGGTAGGTCCGGCCGTCGCTTTCGGGCGGCGGGAAGGCGCCGGCGCGCATGTTGACCTGGATCGAAGGCAACAGCAGCGCCGGCACGCTGAGCGTGGCGTCGCGTGCGCGGCGCATGGCGACGAACTCGGTTTCGCCGATGCCGTCCTTGACGTGGATATTGCCCGCGCGCTGGGCGGCGACGGTGGTCTCCCAGGCGAAGCGATCGCGGCCGGGCGCCTTGTAGTCGTGGCAAAGGAAGATCCGGGTCTCGGCCGGCAAGGCGAGAATGCGCCGGATCGAACGATAGAGCTGGGCGGCATCGCCGCCCGGGAAGTCGCAACGCGCCGTGCCGTAGTCGGGCATGAACAAGGTGTCGCCGACGAACAGCGCATCGCCGATCCAATAGCTGACGCAGGCCGGGGTATGGCCCGGCGTATGCAGGACTTCGATCCCCAGCCCGCCCAAGGCGATGCGATCGCCGTCGTCCAGCAGGCGGTCGAACTGGCTGCCGTCGGGCGTCAGATCCGTGGCATTGAACACCGGCTTGAAGACGCGCTGGACATCGACGATATGCCGGCCAATGGCGGTGCGGGCGCCGGTTCGCGTCTTGAGGAACGGCGCCGCGCTGAGGTGGTCGGCATGGGCATGGGTCTCTAACAGCCAGTCGAGCGTCCAGCCCCGCTCTTGCGCCATCGCCAGCAGGCGTTCGGCCGATCCGGTTGCGACCCGCCCGGAGCGGGCGTCGAAATCCAGCACCGGATCGATCGCGGCCGCCCGGCCGGAAGCCGGATCGGCCACGAGGTAGCTGACGGTGTTGGTCGGCTGGTCGAACGACGCCAGGATGGCGGGAGACATCGCGCTCGGCATGGGCACCCTCTCTGCTCTTGACATAAATTAGAGAGTTCTTATATGATTAGACAACTCTAAAACATCAAGCGCGACCGCCTCCGACCCTCATGCCCGCAATCGTTCTCGACCGCCGCCAGATGGCCCGGCTTTCGGCGCGCGCCAGCGCCACCGGCCGCACGCTGCGGCTCTTGGCCAACGGCAAACGGCTGATGGCGCTGTGCCATCTGGCGCCGGGCGAGCGTTCGGTCGGCGAGCTGGCGGCGCTGGTCGGCCTCAGCCAGTCGGCGCTGTCGCAGCATTTGGCGCGGCTGCGCGCGGCCGGCATGGTGGCGGTGCGGCGCGAGGCGCGGACCGCGCACTACCGCCTGGCCGATCCGGCGGTGGCCCAACTGATCAGGTTCCTGTACCGGCTCTATTGCCGGCCCGCACCCAAGCAGAGGAAGTCATGAACGCGATCTCCGGTTTCAACGCCCTGACCCCGGCCGCGGCCAAGGCCAAGCTCGATTCGGGCGAGGCAGTGCTGATCGACATTCGCGAGACCGACGAATGGCGCCGCGAACGCATTCCCGGCGCGCGGCATCTGCCGCTGTCGGCCTGGGACTCGGCCGATACGGGCGCGGATGCGCAGCGCGCCGCGATTTTCATCTGCCGCTCGGGCAACCGCACCGCGGTCAATGCCGAACGCCTGCTGTCCAAGGGTCTGCGCGAGGCGTTCCATGTCGAAGGCGGGATTTTGGCGTGGAGGGAAGCCGGGCTGCCTTTGGCGATCGACAAGCGGCGGCCGATCGAGATCATGCGCCAAGTCCAGATCGTAGCCGGCTCGCTGGTGGCGATCGGCACGCTGCTGGCGGCGCTGGTCAGTCCCTATTGGCTGTTGCTGTCGGGCGGGGTCGGCGCCGGGCTGGTGTTCGCGGGCGCGAGCGGAAGCTGCATGATGGCGACGCTGCTGTCGCGCATGCCCTGGAACCGGCGCGCCTGATCAGGCCGTTTCCAGCCCGCACCAATCGGCCACGAACAGGGCGATGGTCTGGGTGACGCGCCGGACCGATTCGAGATCGACCCGCTCGTCGAAGCCGTGGATCGACTCGGATTTGGGTCCGTAGACCAGGCCCGGAATCCCGGCATAGAGCCCGAAAAAGCGCGCATCGGTGGTGCCGGTGCTGACCGAGTTTTCGAGCGCACGGCCCCCGGCGGTGCGATGCGCCGCGTCCAATGCCGCCTCGGCCGCCTCGGCCCCCTTCAGCACGTAGCCTTCGGCCTGAAAGCCGTTCCAGACGATCTCGGGCGGGCTGTTGGCGAGGAAGGGATTGTCCTGCGCCGCGCGCCGCACGCAGGCCTCGATCTCGGACCGCGCCTCGGCCAAATCCTGTCCGGGCAAGGTGGCGATGCGGACGTCGAAATCGCACCAGGCCGGAACCGAGGACGCCCAGTCGCCGCCGGCGATCTTGCCGATGTTGAGGTTGAGCGGGTGATGGTGCGCGGCGAAATGCGGATCCGCGCCGCGGCGCGCGTTCCAGCGTTCGACCAGCCCGTGCAGGGCCTGCATCAGCGGATAGGCGCTTTCGATCGCGTTCGAGCCCGAACCGGCGACGGCGACGTGCACCGGCACGCCCTTGAGCCTGACCTGGAACCACATCACACCGACCTGGGCGCGCAGCAAATGCTCGTCCATCGGTTCGGGGATCAGCGCCGCCTCGGCGCGATAGCCGCGGGCAAGGCAGGCCAGCGCCCCGTTTCCGGTGCACTCCTCTTCGATCACCGATTGCACGTAGACATCGGCCGCCGGCTTGAAGCCGATGCGCTTGAGCGCGTCGAGCGCCGCCAGGCACGCCACCAGCCCCGCCTTCATGTCGCCGCCGCCGCGGCCGTAGAGCCAGCCGCCCTCGATGTGCGGCTGGAAGGGCGGGCGGCGCCACATCTCGACCGGCCCGGTCGGCACCACGTCGATATGGCCGTTGAGGATCAGCGAGCGGCCCTTGGGGTTGGCGGCGCGATGGGCGCCGACCGTGTTGAAGGCGTTGTCGTAGCCGATGCTGACCGGCGAAAAGCCGGGCAAGTGCTTGATGGCGTCGATTTCGACCTGCCAGCGATCGACCGTCAGCCCGCGCGCGCGCATTTCGCGCGCCATGAAGTCCTGGGCGGTGGCCTCGGCGCCGCGCAACGAGGGGTACTTGACCAGCTCGGCGGTGGTCTCGACCTGGCGGTCGAAGCCGGCATCGACCGCGTGGCGGATGCGGGCGGAGAGCTGGGAATCGAGCACGGCCGGATCCGCTAGCGCCAGACGATACCCTGGGCCGCCATCATCCGCTGCCAGGCGGGCCGCGCCCGCACGCGGTCAGCCAGCCGACCGACCGCGGCCTGGTTCCAGGCCGGGCTGGGCAGGTTGCGGCTCCAGCGCACCAGCATGGTCAGATAGACATCGCACACCGTATAGCGCTGGCCGAGAAACCAGGGGCCGTCGCCGACCGCCTCGCCGATCAGCGCCCAGCTTTTGTCGAGGCGTTCCTCGGCGTTTTTCTTGAGTGCCGCCTGCATCGCCGCATCGGCCAAATACCAGTCGGGGTGATACCAGCAGATGAAGGCTTCCTGCACGGTGTTGGTCAGATAGGTCAGCCACTGGTAGTAGCGCGCCCGCTCGATCGTGCCCACGGGCGGCGCCAGCCCGGCCTCGGGATGGCGATCGGCCAGATGCATGCCGATGGCCGCGGCCTCGGTCAGCACGGTCTCGCCGTCGACCAAGGCCGGCACCCGGCCCTTGGGGTTGATCTTGAGGTATTCGGGCCGGTGGTGCTCCTTGGCGGCCAGATCGACCCGCACCAGGCGGTGCGGGACGCCGAATTCCTCGAACAGGACGTGCGGGGCGATGGCGGCGGTGCCGGGCGCCCAAAACAGCGTGTACATGGCCGAAGCTTACACCGAAATCGCGCCACCGCCATGCGCCGAACGGCGTTGACGGCCGCGGTGCCGGATGCTGGGTTGAGCCATGGATCGCGTATCGAGCGCCGGCCTCAGGGCCTATCTGGCCTGGGGCGTGGGGGCGCTGTTCTTTTTCCTCGCTTTCATCCATCGGGTCTCGCCCTCGGTGATGGTGGCCGAGCTGATGCGCGAATTCGCCGTCGGCGCGGCGCTGTTGGGCAATCTGGCGGCGTTCTATTTCTACGCCTATGCCTCGATCCAGATTCCGGTCGGCGTGCTGATGGACCGCTTCGGTCCCCGCCGGTTGATGAGCGCGGCGCTGGGGGTGTGCGTGCTGGGTGCGGCGGTGTTCGCCGCGGCCGAAACCATCACCCAAGCCTATTTCGGCCGTTTCCTGATCGGTTTCGGGCTGGCGTTTTCCTGGGTCGGCATCCTGACCATCGTCGCCCAGAACTTTCCCGCGCAGCGCTTCGCCTCGATGGTCGGCATGGCACAAGTTTTCGGCATGATTGGCGGCGTGTTCGGCCAGGCCCCGCTCGGGCTGGCGATCGGCGCCTATGGCTGGCGGCCGAGCATGGCCGCGCTGGCGGTGCTGGCGGCGGTGCTGGCCGTTCTGGCTTTCGCGGTGATCCGGGACCGCGCGCCGGCGGCGCCGGCTGCGGCGGGATTGGGCGGGCTGGGGCAGGGGCTCAAGCAGGTCGCGGCCATGCCCGAGACCTGGCTGATGGCGGCGTTCGGCTTCGCCATGACCGCGCCGGTGCAGGCCTTCGGCGGGCTGTGGTCGGTGCCCTATTTCGCCGTCGCCTACGGTCTCGAACGGCCCTCGGCGGCGCTGCTGGCCTCGGTGCTTTACATGGGCTTCGGCGTCGGCGCGGTCTCGCTGGGCTGGCTGTCGGACCGTCTCGGCCGGCGCAAGCCGGTGCTGATCGGCGGCAGCAGCCTGGCGCTGGGCGGCACCCTGCTGATCGTCGGCTGGAGCGGCATGCCGATCCCGGTGCTGGTGATCGTCATGCTGCTGCAGGGTCTCGGCTCGGGGGCGATGGTGGCGGCCTTCGCGCTGGTGCGCGACCGCAGCCCGCCGCACGCCGTCGGCGCCGCCTTCGGCATCGTCAACACCGCCTGCGTCGGCTCGGGCGCGCTGTTCCAGCCGTTGATCGGCGTGGTGCTGGACTCGATGTGGGACGGGCGAATCGAGGCCGGGGTGCGGCTCTACCACCTCGAAGCCTATCGCAGCGGCTTCGCCACGCTGCTGGTATCGGGCGCGCTCGGGCTGACGGTGGCGCTGCTGGCGCGCGAAAACCGCGAGGCGGCCCCGAAAAGTTAGCGCTCGAATCTTCCTTCGCGCAAAAAGGCCAAGACCTGGCGGATGACCGCCGGCTGCGAGGGCATGAAGGTGTGGCCGACCGGCAAGGCGATGAAATCGGCCGCGTCCTCCAATCGGGTCGAGGCCAGTTCGACCGTGCCGTCATGCTCCTCGGCGATGCGAAACCAGACATGGTTGACCCACGAGGCCGGCGTCAGCGGATGAAAGCGCGAGGTGCCGGCGACGATGCCGGTACTGGGCGGCGCCGGCGGCAGCGCCCGCAGGATCGGCGAGGACGGGCCTAGATCGCGCACCGCCGGCCCCATGCGCCACATCAGCCATGGCGCGCGCGCCAGGCGCGCGACCACGCCGGTGCCGCGATTGGGTGGCGCCAGCAAGACGATCCGTCCCAGCGCGCGCGGCGATACCTCGGTCAGGCCGGCGCGGATCAGGATCGCGCCCAGCGAATGGCCGACGAAATGGATCGGCCCGGGTTCGCCGTGCAGCCCGCCCAGGAAAGTCCGGAACTGGCGGGCCAGTTCGTCGAGGCCGTGGCGGCGGCTGGCATAGGCATAGGCACGGGTGCGATAGCCGGCCCGGCCGAGCGCGCGCTCGATGCGCCACAGGCTGAGCGGCGTCCGCCCCAGCCCATGCACCAGCACCACCAGCGCGGCGGAAGCGGGCGTCATCGCTCCGGCAGCAGGTGCGCGATGGCGTTGGCGTAGTAGCCGAGCAATGGGCGTTCCTCGGCCACGGCGCGGTAAAGCCCGTCGCGCTCGACCACCAGCCGCCGCAAGGTCAGCATGCGCAGGCCGACGCCGATGGCATAGTCGCGATCGGCGCGCGGGATGTAGATGCGCGCGCCCGAGGCCTCCAGCCGCTCCATCAGCCGCGCCGCTTCGGCCTTGAGTTCCAGCGCCGACACCGCCGCCTCGCCGCGCTCGAGCACCGCGCGCGCGATCAGCGACACCGGCGTCACCGGAATCACCCGACCGATGCCCGCCATCAGGTCGCGCGCCAGGGCGGCGACATGGACGAAGCGCTCGGCCTTCTCCATCCGCCGCAGATCGACGCCATGGCGCCCGACCCAGTCGCGCAACGAGATCGGCGTGCCGAAATTGACGCAGGCATAGCCGAAGCGATGCCAGGTGCCGGCCCACATCTGGCGGAAGTTGCGCACCATGAAGCCGGCGACGGTGCGGAAGATGAAGCCGCCGGTGCGGCGCTTGGCGTCCTTGTCGAGCGAGCGCAACAGCGTGCGATCCTCCAGCACGCGGTCGTAGTTCAGCGCCACCGGGATGAAGATCACGTCGCGCGTCCCCGCCGGATCGAACGACTTGGTCATGTAGTCGATCACGCCCAGGCGCGGCTCGCGCAGCTTGCCGTCGCGCGACAGCCCGCCCTCGGGAAACACCGCCTGGGTGACGCCGGCTTCGGTCGCCATGGCGATGTAGCGCTCCAGCACCCGGCGATAGAGCGCATCGCCCGAATCGCGGCGCACGAAATAGGCACCCAGCGCCCGGATCAACTGCTGCAGCGGCCACACCCGCGCCCACTCGCCGACGGCATAGGACAGCGCGGTCTGCTCGGCTGCCAGCACCGTCACCAGCAGATAGTCCATGTTCGAGCGATGGTTCATCACGAACACCACCGCCGCCTTGGCATCGACCTTGGCCAGCGCCTCGCCGTCGGCATAGCCCAGCCGCACCCGGTAGAGCGCCATCGCCACCCGCCGCGCCAGCCAATAGCCGATGCGGAAATAGAGATAGACGTTGAACGCCGGCACGATCTCCTCGGCGAAGCGCCGGACGCGCGCCATGAGATCGGCGCGGCTGGGTCCGCCGCCGTCGCCGGCCTGAGCCTCGACCGCCTCGACCACCTGGGCGTCGTAGATCAGCCGATCGACCAGCACCTGGCGCCGCGTCAGCTTGAAAGGCTGAAGCCGCAGCCGGAGGCGCTGGTTGATTTCCTCGATGGCGCGGTTGACCCGGCGCCGCAACAGCCAGCCCAGGCCTGGCCGCAGCAGCCGGTCGATCAGCCCGAAGACCGCCAGCACCGCCGCCACCACCGCGAACCAAATCGGGATTTCGATCGTGCCGTCCACGGTCGCAAGTCTAGCAACCGCGCAGGCGAGCCGCTAGGATCGTGGCGATGGACGAGCTCGACGTCGTACGCCGCGCCGAGGACGCCAACTACTTGCACTCGCGCAAGCTGTTGGCCGAGGCTTCGGCGCTGGTGCAGGAATTTGTCGGGCTCTATGCCGGGCTCGGCGACATGATCCGCCGCCGCGTCAAGGGCCGCACGCTGGTGGCGGTGATGGCGGCCCAGGCGCTGATGGGCTGCCGCACCGATCTGGTGCTGGGGGCGCTGGCGGCGCTGCGCGGGCACATCAACGATTCCTTCTTCTATTCGCGCCGCGCCATCGAGTTCTGCGCCTTCGCCTCGGCGGTGTCGCGCGAACCCAAGCTGATCGACATCTGGAAGGACGCCGGCCGCGACCGCCCGGCCTACAACAAATATCTGCGCACCTTCCGCTCGGAGAAGCTGTTTCCCGAGGGCCATCGCTTCCTCAAGGACCTGCAGTCGCGCTTCGACACCGCCTCGAAATACGCCCATCCCTCGCCCTATGCCTTCGCCGGACGCGTGGCGACGGATTCGCGCGACATCGAACTCAGCCTGACCTTCGACTATTTCCAGGTCGGCGACCAGGACCCGAGCGAGCCGGTGCGCACCATGCTGTGGCTGCTCAACACGCATTTGATGGTGATCTTCGTGTTTGAGGAGTTCCTGGGCGACGCGCCGGGCAAGGACAAGGACGCCTGGGTCAAGCGCCGCGAGGCGGCGATCGCGCTTCTCACCCAACAGCAGAAGACGTGGGCCAAGGTGATACGCGGCGGCTGACCGCGCCGGCGCTGGCGGTCGGTGCCGCCGGCGCGGTGGCGGTGCTGCCCGAGGGCGAGATCGTGGCGCTGGATCACGCCGCGGCCGTGCGGCGGATCGTGCCGGCGCGGCCGCTGGTGTGCCATGCTGGCGTAACGGCGCGGCGGCTTGGCATCAGGCGGTTCGCGGCGCTTGACGTGCTGGAGCTGTTCGCCTTCGCCCGTCCGGCCGCGCCGCTGGTGCCGACCCCGCGCGGCTTGGCAGCGGCCTTGGGGCTGGCGCCGCCCACCGATCTTGAAGACGAGGCGCTGGTGCTGATCGCGGCTGCCTCGGCGCTGTTGGCGGACTTGGCCGAGGAAGGCCGCGCCACCGACGGCGCGGCCGCCTCGATCGCCTTCGCCATGGCCAAGGCCGGATGGAGCTGGGGCTCGAGCGTGCTGGCGGCGCTGGGTGCGCCCG
>Ga0194120_10002902_pt1 | contig 28827 bp, 27 predicted proteins | sample TA2MahCa65mmetaG_FD_148642 | JGI IMG/M metagenome (GOLD analysis project Ga0194120, IMG submission 148642) | Freshwater microbial communities from Lake Tanganyika, Tanzania - TA2015019 Mahale Deep Cast 65m | ecosystem: Environmental > Aquatic > Freshwater > Lake | place: Tanzania: Lake... | reverse complement strand
CGATTTGATTTTACTTGCTTCGGGAAGTTGGGGTAATACATTTTCGTGGCTCGGAACATTACGTTTGGAAATTGCTCGCAAAAGAAATTTGTTTGACGAATCACAAATGAAATTTTTGTGGGTTACAGAATTTCCAATGTTTGAATATAGCGAAGAAGAAAAGCGTTTTGTGGCAATGCATCATCCGTTCACTGCCCCGAAAAGTGACGATGTGCATTTACTCGATAGCGAACCGAACAAAGCAAGAGCGCGTGCGTATGATTTAGTTCTCAACGGAAATGAAATTGCCGGTGGAAGTATTCGTATTCATTCTTCGGAATTGCAGAGTAAAGTGTTTTCGCTGCTCGGTATTGGTGAAGAAGAAGCGAAACGAAAATTCGGATTTATGCTCGAAGCATTTAAGTACGGAGCGCCGCCACACGGAGGAATTGCGTTTGGTTTCGATAGAATTGCAATGTTGATGAGTAATTCAAAATCTATCCGCGATGTGATTGCATTTCCGAAAACTTCCAGCGCACTTTCATTGATGGACGATGCGCCAAGTGAAGTGGATGAGAAACAATTGAAAGAATTGCATATTAGGGTTGTATAAAAAAAATAATTAGCCACGAATTACACGAATGAATCGCTGATTTGCACGGATAAGATTCGTGAACATCTGTGTAGTATCTGTGTAATTCGTGGTAAAAAAATATATGAAACAAAAAATTCGCATTGCATCGGGACAAGGGTTTTGGGGCGATTTACTTACCGCTCCGATTGACCAAGTTACCAAAGGACACGTTGATTAACTCGCCGAAGTAACGATAACCTGTTTGAAGTGAAAAATTTCTTTATTCAAATTGGAAATTGCATATTCATTATTGTATATTTGTCCACGTTTTTCTAAACATTTTAACAACTATAATCAAAAAAAACACTCTTATGAAAAAACTACTATCTATTATTTCTCTCTTACTCATTGTTGCAGTCGTAACTTCTTTTGCTGAAGAAAAAAATGTCAAAGCAAAAAGCAAAGAAAAACCGAAAATGTCTTGCTGTGCAAAAGATGGAAAAGTAATGAAAGCAACAGACAAAAAAGCAATGGAAAATTGTGATGAATCAATGGAGAATTGTGATGACTCAAAAACACACAAAGAAATGAAGCACAAATCTTCAAAAGTTCAAAAAATGAAAGAAGCAGAAAAAACAGAAACGAAGGAATCAGAAAAGAAAAAAGATTCAGAATAAAATTTCATTGAAATAATGAACTCTCAATGTTCAAATTGCGGAGCATTATTGCAGCGCGACGAGACAATTTGTCCAAATTGCGGTTCGCAAATAGAAATACAAACGCCGTCGCAAGGTATTCCTTCGGCGGCGTTTCAAGTTTCTCGACCATTTTCGAGCAAAGCAAAAACGTTGTATTCATTACTTGCTACAATAATTTTGTTTTTTTTGATTTATGTGTTTTTACATTATCTTCCCGGTGGTCCACATCCGGTAATATCGCAACAGCCGGAAATCGCAATGGCATCTCCATACTTCGGATTGCAACTATCACCTTATGTGTTAAGCAAAAAGGATGTTCAGATTAAAAATGGAATAATACGTTTTGATTTAAACATAGTTCGAGATAAGAAAATTGTACAATTTGTCTATCATAATAGTACATGGGATGAAATTGTACTCGCATATATTTCCCCTGCAGGGAAATTAGTAACCGCAGTTGGAATGTGTGAACCCTGCGGCTCAACTTCATTTTCAACAGATGAAACGGAATTGATTTCAAGTTGCGGGACGAAATGGAAATTGGATAATTTAGAATTTTCTGGCGGATGCGGAGTATGTCAAAAATATCCTCCTGACCCAGTACCAAGTACAATAGAGGGAAATGAGGTTCGTATCAATGAACTTCCGATAAAAAACTGGAAACGCAGAACAGAATAGATTTTTTTACAATAACCTAAACCAAACGTATGAAACAACTATTTCTTTCAATAATTACAATATTCATTTTAACAAGTTGCAGTCAGCAACAAAATCAAACACAAGAACAACCTAAAGTTGAATCGGCTTCAATTGCCGTGAATACGGTAGTTTGCGATATGTGTTCAAATGCAATAACAGAAGCAGTGAAAAAAATTGACGGCGTAAATTCTGTTAATGTTAACGTTGATAAAAAAATTGCGACTATCGAATTCCTTTCAACAAAAACGAACCTTGTTTCATTGGAAAAAGCAATTACTGATGTTGGATATGACGCAAACGATAAAAAGCGAAATCTGGATGCGTATGAAAATCTTCCGGGATGTTGCAAAACAGAATGAGATTGAAAAGGTTGTTTCGGCAGCATTTTTTTTTCAAGATTAAATGACAAGAATGTAAATGAACACCCGTTGAATTTTCCAACGGGTGTTTTTTATTCGTACTATGTGCGTTCATCACCATTGGAATATTTCCAACATACTTTCTGCAAGCAGAATTCTCTTATTGTTTCCGATTGGATGGTTTCTTTTCCAACAAACAGAAAGCGGAAGAAATATTTCACTGATACTAATGTTGTTTGCTATATGTACCGATTTTTTCGACGGATATTTAGCAAGAAAACGAAATCAGGTAACTGATTTCGGAAAAATTCTTGACCCGCTTGCGGATAAAATTTGTATTGGAGTAATTGGTATTGCACTAACCGTTCTCGGAAAAATTCCGCTTTGGTTTTTGTTGCTAATCATTATTCGTGATGTTCTTATTTTTTCCGGAGGAATGTATATGAAGTTTTCCAAAAAAATACTCCTCGTTTCAAACCAAACAGGAAAATGGACGGTTGTCGTTGTTGCTTGCACTATTCTCGTTTCGCTTTTTCAACCGCAAACAATCTCACTACTGTTTACTGTTTTACTCGTCATTAGTTCTGTACTTTTAGTTTTCTCATTTGTTTTATATTTGAAACGTTTTTTAGAAACAATTCACCGCACTTCATAAAATTTCTATGGGATTATTTTCACGGTTAAAAGAAGGACTTGCAAAAACACGCGATACGATTGTTCAGCAAGTAAAAAACATCATTCAAACAAAATCAACAATTGATGATGAACTTCTTGTACAATTGGAAGAAATTTTGCTATCGGCTGATGTTGGTATTGATGCAACGGAAAGAATTATCGAAGGATTACGATTGCGAATAAAAGAAGTAGGATATAAAACTACTAATGATGTTTTCATTTTATTGAACGATGAATTGCAAAAAGTATTTATCAACGAAACATCAAATCCGATTTCAAATCAAGAAAAAATTCGCGTAGTAATGATTGTCGGAGTGAACGGAGTTGGTAAAACGACAACGATTGGGAAACTTGCATACAATTTTACACAAGATGGAAAAAAAGTTCTCATCGCTGCAGCAGATACATTTCGAGCAGCAGCAAACGAGCAACTGGCAATATGGGCGGAACGCGCGGGTGTGAATATTATTCAGCAAGCGCAAGGAGCAGATCCTGCCGCCGTTGCATTTGATGCGCTTCAATCGGCAATTGCAAAAAATATTGATGTGCTTCTCGTAGATACAGCTGGACGATTGCATACCAAAACCAATTTAATGGAAGAATTGAAAAAAATTTCACGCGTAATGAAAAAACTTATGCCTGAAGCGCCGCACGATGTTTGGCTTGTTCTCGATGCTACAACAGGACAAAATGCAATACAACAAGCGAAACAATTTTCTTTAGCAATTGATGTGAACGGTTTGATTCTTACAAAATTAGACGGAACAGCAAAAGGTGGTGTTGTAATTGCAATTCACCAAACATTGAAAATTCCTATCAAGTATATTGGAGTGGGAGAGAGGATTGATGATTTACAGCAGTTCGATGCTAACCAATTTATCAACGCACTCGTTGGTACAGAGTACACACCATGAAATTTTCTTTTTACAAAAAGGAACTGAAACTCAAACATACTTTTACGATTTCCCGTAATTCGCGTTCAGTGCAGGAAGTTTTATATGTAGAATTAGAGCACGACGGAATCACAGGAGTTGGTGAAGCATCTCCTTCAGAACGATATGGCGAAACTATCGAATCCACAATTCAGTTTTTTCAAAAAATAAATCTTGAGCAATTTGATTCTGCTTATGTCGTTGAGGATATTCAAAAATATTTGCAAGCATTAGCACCGGGAAGTTATGCTGGAAAAGCCGCGATTGATATTGCGCTCAATGATTGGATTGGTAAACGATTAAATATTCCTCTTTGGAAACTTTGGGGATTTCGAAAGAACAATTTACCTAAAACCTCAATTACAATCGGTGCAGGGACCATAGATGAAATTATTCAAAAAGTACGCGAAGCACGCGATTATCCGATTCTCAAAGTTAAAGTTGGCGTTCAAAATGATGAAGAAATCATAAGCGCAATTCGCACCGAAACAGATAAAATTATGTATGTTGATGCGAATGAGGGTTGGTCTCCGAAAGAACGTGCGTTGGAAAAAATTAGTTTTATGCGGCAACACGGAGTCGAACTTATCGAACAACCACTTCCAGCGAAAGATAATATTGGAATGTTATGGTTGAAAAGTCGTTCACGTCTTCCCATCATTGCAGATGAAAGTTGCACATCGGTTCACGAACTCCCTGCGTTGAAAGAATATTTTGATGGTATCAATGTGAAATTGATGAAATGCGGCGGACTTAAAAATGCACTTCACTTAATTTATACAGCAAAAAAAATTTTGGGAATGAAAGTAATGCTCGGATGTATGATTGAAAGTTCGGTTGGAATTTCTGCAGCAGCACAACTTTCACCTCTTGTTGATTATTGCGACCTTGACGGAAATATTTTAATTTCAAACGACCCGTTTCTCGGTGTTTCGAACATCGAAGGAAAACTTTTTCTTTCGGATTTGCCCGGAATTGGAGTTCGAACGGCACAATAATTTTTTTCCTTCATTGAATTCTTTCTCAATAAAAATCCTTCCCGAACACGTTGCGAGTAAAATTGCCGCAGGAGAAGTTGTCAATCGTCCGTCGTCGGTTGTCAAAGAACTTCTCGAAAATTCTCTCGATGCTGATGCAACGGAAATTCACATCATCATAAAAGACGGCGGAAAGTCGCTCATTCAAATTGTTGATAATGGAATGGGAATGAGCGATGATGATGCGCTTCTTGCATTTCAACGACACGCGACGAGTAAAATTTCTTCGTTTGAAGATTTAGAACAATTGCATTCATTTGGTTTTCGCGGCGAAGCACTTGCATCTGTTTCTGCAGTTGCACAAGTGGAGATGCGAACGCGAACAAATCAAAACGATGTCGGAACGCTTGTAAAGATTGATGGAAATACTATTACCGAACAATCCAAAATTGCAACAGAAATCGGAACGTGGCTTGCAGTTCGGAATTTATTTTTCAATACTCCCGCACGAAAAAATTTTCTGAAATCGAATTCGACGGAGTTTCGTCATATCGTCAATGTTGTTCAGCGAATTGCAATTGCTTTTCCGAATGTAAAATTTTTCTTTGTTAGCGATGGCGAAAAAATTTTCAGTCTTCCTTCTCAAACACTTCCCGAACGATTGAATGCGTTATTCGGTGAATCGGTTTCGAAAAATGTTCTTCCTGTTTCGGAAGGAAATGAAATAATTTCCGTTGAAGGATTTATCGGTAAACCAACATATTTTCTGAAAACACAAAGCGAGCAATTTTTCTTTTTGAACAAACGCATCATTCAAAGCAAGAATTTATCGCACGCAGTGTTTCAAGGGTATGAAAATATGCTGGAGAAAGGTTCGTTTCCGTTTTTCTGTTTGTTCATCAACATTGATATGAAGAAAGTTGATGTGAACGTTCATCCGTCGAAAATGGAAGTGAAGTTTGATGATGAGAATGGCGTGTATCGTCTCGTTCTTTCTGCGGTGAGGAAAACGTTGAGTGATGGAGAAGTGATTCCTGAATTACTATTTACGAATTCAGATATACGAAGTAGTTTTTCGCAAACTTCATCTGAAACGAAAAGAGATTTTTTTCTTCAATCTCCGCCGCAACAATTTTCGTTTCCTCGTCAAAGTATTTTAAGTTTTACAAAAGAATTTCTTTCTACGATTTCTTCTTCATCAATTGAAAAAGAAATTGAACAAACTTCTGTAACGAAAAGCGAAATAATTCCTCTTCAACAAGTTCACAATCAATACATTCTTTGTGCAGCGAACGATGGAATAACAATAATAGACCAACACGCGGCGCACGAACGAGTTCTCTACGAAAAATATTTGTACTTATTTGAAACAAATGCTCCGTCTTCGCAGCAATTACTTTTTTCTTTGACATTTGAACTCACTTCTGCCGATGCAATACTTGTCAGCGAGCAACAATTGAATTTTGAAAAACTCGGTTTTCAATTAAAGTTTTTTGGAAAGACAACGCTTGTTATTGAAGGAATCCCGAGTGATGTTCGTGTCGGAAGAGAATCGAATATTTTTCGTGAAGTGCTGGATAAATTCAAAGAAGAATTTGCAGTAAAAATTGACGCGCGTGAAGCATTGGTAAAAACGTTTGCGTGTAAAGCGGCAATAAAAAAAGGCGACGCATTATTATACGAAGAAATGCGTTCACTTCTTGAACAACTTTCGCAAACACAAATCCCACACGTTTGTCCGCACGGAAGACCGATTACGTTGAAACTTACATTGCACGAGTTGGATAAAAAGTTTGGGAGGATTTTGTAAATAGAACACAGATGACACGGATGCGACGGATTTATACGGATAAAAAAACAGTGATAATCAGTTTCATCGGCGTCATCCGTGTTCTATTATATTCACAGGTGAATTGGCAATTCGCTTGACAATAAGTATTTTTCACCCGCATTTTCATTAGTCAAATTCACAACAACTATGACAACCAACGGCGATTACGAGTTTCAAAAACAAGTGTGGCAGGAAAAAGCGCGTAAAGCGAAAATCATTCCGCATAAATACACGACCATTTCCGGCGAGCCGATTGAAACGCTTTACACTCCCGATGACGTTACGCATTTGGATTACACGCGCGACATCGGATTTCCCGGCGAGTTTCCTTACACACGCGGAATACATACAACAATGTATCGCGGAAAGCCGTGGACGATTCGACAGTTTGCCGGTTTCGGAACGCCGGAAGATACAAACGCGCGCTATCATTATTTGCTCGAACACGGACAAGACGGACTTTCCGTTGCGTTTGATTTGCCGACGTTGATGGGACGCGACCCCGATGATGCGCAATCGGAAGGTGAAGTTGGAATTTGCGGCGTGAGTATTGCTTCGCTTGCCGATATGGAAGTTTTGTTCAAAGGAATTCAACTCAACAAAATTTCTACTTCAATGACGATAAATGCACCGGCGGCAATGATGCTTGCGTTTTATTTTTCCGTTGCATTGAAACAAGGCGCGAAACTTTCCGAACTGCGCGGAACAATTCAAACGGATATTTTGAAAGAATACATCGCGCAGAAAGAATGGATTTATCCGCCGAATCCATCAATGCGCATTGTTACGGATATGGTGGAGTTTTGCACGCGCGAAGTTCCGCAGTGGAATCCTATTTCGGTGAGCGGTTATCACATTCGTGAAGCGGGTTCGACTGCGGCACAAGAACTTGCATTCACGCTTGCCGACGGATTTGCGTACATCGAATGGGGAATAGAGCGCGGAATGGATGTGGATGAATTTGCGCCGCGCATTTCATTTTTCTTCAACTCGCATTTGGATTTCTTTGAAGAGATTGCAAAGTATCGCGCCGCAAGAAAAATTTGGGCAAAGAGAATGCGTGATAAATACGGTGCAAAAAATCCTCGCTCGTGGACATTACGATTTCACACTCAGACTGCGGGATGTTCTCTCACAGCGCAGCAACCGGAAAATAATATTGTCCGCACTGCATATCAAGCGCTTGCGGGAGTTCTTGGAGGAACACAATCGTTGCATACAAACTCAATGGATGAAACGCTTGCGCTTCCTTCTGAAAAAGCAGTGAAGATTGCACTTAGAACGCAACAAATTATCGAACACGAAATCGGAGTCATTAACACAATTGACCCGCTTGGCGGAAGTTATTTTGTTGAAGCGTTAACGGATAAAATGGAAAAAGAAGCCGAAGCATATTTTGAAAAGATTGATGCGCTCGGTGGTGTAATTCATGCAATTGAAGTGGGATTTTTCCAACGCGAAATTGCCGATGCCGCGTATCGTTATCAGCAGGAACTCGACGCGAAGGAAAAAATAATTGTCGGCGTAAATGATTTCGTAGAGGAAGAAGAAGCGATTGATATTCCGATCCTCGTTATTTCTCCAGAAGTGGAAATCAAACAGAAGAAACGCATTGCAGAACTTCGGCAATCTCGCAATAATGAAAATGTTGAGCGATCATTAAGCGAACTGAAACGCGCCGCAGAAGATGGAAAAAATCTTATGCCCAATTTTATTTCTTGCACGCAAAATTATGTAACGTTAGGGGAGATGTGTAACAAACTCACCGAAGTGTTTGGCGTGTACGAAGAAGCGGTTGTGTTTTGAGTTCGTTATTTGTTAATTGTTATTAGTTCATTGTGGAAAATGACTTTCATAAAATTCAATAACAAATACAGATAACTAATAACAAACAACGATTCTATGTTTCGCCCTATTTTCATTTCGCTTCGACCCGAGCAGTGGATAAAAAATTTCTTTTTGTTTGCGCCGTTAGTATTTGCCAGGCATTTGAATGTGCGAGAGGATGTAATACAAACAATATTGGGATTTATAACATTTTCATTTCTCTCCAGCAGTGTCTATTTATTCAATGATGTTGCAGATGCTGAGCGAGATAAACTCCACCCGGAAAAAAATAAGCGCCCCATTCCTTCTGGATTAATTTCGAAACAAGTCGTTTCCATCATAGCAATTTTGTTAATGGTTAGCAGCATAAGTTTTGCATTTATGCTGAAAGAACAGTTTGGAATTATTTGTGCATCGTATGTTGGAATCAATATTCTTTATTCATGGAAACTCAAACACATCGTTATTCTCGATGTCATGCTCATCGCGTTCGGTTTTGTGTTGCGCGTTCTCGGTGGAGCGGCGTTGATAAATGTTCCTGTTACGGGATGGATTTTATTGTGTACATTTTTATTATCACTCTTTCTTGTTTTTAACAAAAGAAGAAACGAAATGACGACATTGAATGAAAATGCTGAAGCCCACAGATTGGTATTAGAACAATATTCCGTTACATTTCTTGACCAGATGATAAGTATTGTTACGGGAGCGACCATTGTTGCCTACGCATTTTATACTCTTTCAGAAGAAACTGTTCAAAAATTTCAGACGACAAATCTCATTTATACTGTTCCGTTTGTATTGTTCGGTATGTTTCGTTACCTCTTTCTCGTTCACAAAAAAGATAAAGGTGGAAATCCCACAAAAGTTATGATGACAGATAAACAGTTGATTGTTAATTTTTTGCTCTGGATGGTAGCTGTCTATTTTATAATTTATGGCCAAAAGTAAAGTTTCAGTTCTAAAAACAAAACCCGATTCTGTTCTTTCCGATATTCATCACTTGATGAAATTGGCGGACGTATCTTCATTTCTTTCCAAAGATGCAACGACAATTTTGAAAGACAATATCAGTTGGCATTTTCCATATCTCAGCGCAAACACAACTCCTTGGCAAATGGAAGGAGTAATTCAATCGTTGCGAAGCGAAGGATTCAACGATTTGGTTTCGGTTCACAACAATACGGTAGTTACCGACCCGTATCGTGGCGAAAAATTGAATAAACTTTCACAACTGTATAAAAAGTATGGCATCGAAGAAAAATATAATTTTTTACCCGAGCAGATAAAGTGGATAGAATGGAAGCCGAAAGCGAAAATGCACACGCTCTATAAAATTTATCCTGAAGGAATTTTTATTCCCGAATATTTTATCGAAAAAAATATTGTTCATTTACCGACCGTGAAAACTCACATTTATACGACAACAACCGGCGCGATGAAAAATGCTTTCGGTGGATTGCTCAATACTCGCAGACATTACACACATACGTGGATTCACGAAACGCTTGTGGATTTGCTTGCGATTCAAAAAGAAATTCACTCTGGAATTTTTGCTGTGATGGACGGAACAATATGCGGAAGCGGTCCGGGTCCGCGAACAATGATTCCTGTCGAGAAAGATTACATTCTTGCATCCGCTGACCAAGTTGCGATTGATGCGATTGCCGCAAAGATGATGGGATTCGACCCAATGTCTATTAAGTATATTCGCCTTGCTCACGAAAGCGGCTTGGGAATTGGCAATCCTCGAGATATTGAAATCGTAGGCGAAAATATTTCCAATGTGAATTTTCAGTTCACAGAAGTCGGCGATAATCTTGCAAGTATGGCGGGAGATTTTATTTGGTTTGGTCCACTTAAAAAATTACAGTGGCTTTTCTTTCATACACCGCTTGTGTACATTTTTGTTTTTGGCTCGTATGCTTATCACGATTATTTTTGGTGGCCCTTCAAGGGAAAAAAAATCCAACGTGATTTGTTGAAGGAATCAAAATGGGCAAAGTTGTTTGAGAAATATTGAAATGTATTCTATCATTTACAAAATCCTGCGCAAAAAATTTCGCGTGGGATTTTTTTTCCTTGATATATTTATACCATAGTTTCAATGAATACACGGAAGAAAGCTGAACTCATTTTATTCGCAACATCGTTCATTTGGGGAGGAACATTTGTCGTAGTCAAACTTGGATTAAATGCTGTTTCTCCGGTGTTTTATACAGCCGTTCGCTTTCTCATTGCCTTTACAATTTTTCTTCCTTTGTTTTATTCACGAACGTTCCCTCTTTCAAAAACAGTAATACGGAAAGGACTGATACTTGGCGGATTTTTACTTGTCGGTTTCATAACACAGGTAATTGGTTTGAATATTACGACTGCATCGAAATCCGGATTCTTTACGGGAATGCTTGTCGTGTTTACTCCGTTACTGCAAATTATTATTGAACGCAAATTCCCGAAAATTGGAAATATAGTCGGAGTTGTTTTTGTTGCGCTTGGCTTGTTTTTTCTTACTTCACCCGAAGGTTCGGAATTTAACGTTGGAGATTTTCTCACCATTGTATGTGCGGTTGTGTATGCGTTTTACATAATTTATCTGGATGTATATTCCGATGAAGATGTTTTCCAATTAACATTTATGCAGTTTGCTGTTGTCGGATTTGGTGCATTGTTCTATTCATTCTTGTTTGAAGAAATCTCGTTTCAATTCAATTCAATTACAATAACATCGTTAGCGTACACAAGTTTACTCGCTACATTATTGAGTACATACACGCAAACGAAATATCAAAAGGATACAACTCCAACACGCGCCGCGGTAATATTTTCTATTGAGCCCGTCCTGTCTGCGATATTAGCATTTTTTATTTTGAACGAATACATCGGCATCATTGGAGCGTTCGGAGGAGCATTGATTGTAACGGGAATTCTAATTTCAGAAACTTCTGATTCGTGGAAAATATTTCAAAAGAAAGCAGTCGAGTAGATGAGAAGTTTAGTAGTTGAGTATTTTAATTCGTCAAAAAAAAATTATATGTAACTCAAATCTCAAACCTCAAATCTCATATCTCATATCGCATATCTAAAATCTGTAATCAATGAAATCAACACTCATAAATAAACTTCAGGAAATAACCGGCAAAGAAAACGTTCTCACTTCGCCCGAAGAATTGTTTGTCTATTCGTACAATGCATTACACTTTCAGCAACAAATGCCTGAAGCAGTTGTTATTCCGAAATCAACCGAACACATTTCTTCAATAATGAAACTTGCAAACGAAGAACGTTTCGGAGTTGTGCCGCGCGGCTCGGGAACAGGATTAAGCGGTGGTTCAGTGCCATCTGAAAATTGTATTGTGCTTGCTATGAATAATTGGAATCGCATTCTCGAAATTGACGAAGAAAATTTAACTGCGCTTGTTCAACCAGGTGTTATCACGGGACAATTTCAATCGCATGTTGAAGAAAAAGGTTTGCTCTATCCTCCCGACCCGGGAAGCAGTATGATTTGCACGCTTGGAGGAAATGTTGCGGAAAATGCTGGTGGTTTACGCGGACTCAAATACGGCGTTACAAAAAACTATGTGATGGGAATGGAAGTAGTCTTACCGAATGGTGAAATAGTTTTTCTCGGCGGGAAAAATATAAAAGACGTTGCAGGTTATAATATGAAAGAAGTCCTTGTTGGAAGCGAGGGAACTCTTTGCATCTTTACGAAAATTTTGCTGCGACTCGTTCCGAAACCTGATACGACAAACACAATGCTCGTTTCATACGCGACAATGAACGATGCAGCGAAAACTGTTTCCGATACGATTGCCGCAAAAATTCTTCCGTCGTGTATGGAGTTTTTGGATAACACAACCATCAAAGCGGTGGAAGCATACGCAAAACTTGGATTGGATACATCAAGCGCGGCTATGCTCTTGATTGAAGTTGACGGAAGAACATCCGTTGTAGATGATGATGCGGAAAAAATAAAAGTTCTTTGCGCAAAGAATAATGCAACATCTGTTTTGTTTGAAAGTGAATCTGCAAGAGCAATAAAATTACGCGCCGCAAGAAAATCTGCTTATGCCGCTCTTGCCCGTTCTTCTCCGACTGTTCTTTCGGAAGATGTTGCTGTTCCTCGCAGTGAACTTGCGAAGATGACAGAAAAAATTCAGGCGCTCAGTAAAAAGAATGATATTACCATTGGAACATTTGGACACGCAGGAGATGGAAATTTACATCCGCTTACGCTTACAGATGAAAACGACAAAGCATATTTTGCTCGTGCAGAAAAAACGGTGGAAGAAATTTACGATGCGGCGTTATCACTTGGAGGAACAATTACGGGCGAACACGGTGTTGGAACAGCAAAGCGTCACGTCCTCGAAAAAGCAATCGGTTTACCCGCAGTACACATGATGAATTCACTCAAACAAATTTTTGACCCGAACAATGTTTTAAATCCAGGGAAAATATTTTCTCCCAAAATTCGCTGCGAAGGACCGTTACCGCGAAACAGGGAAATTATAAAAGACTTTGAAGAAAAAGCGTGGATTTGAATGGAAGGATAGTTCTGTCCGCTACTACGCAATGGCGGCGGGAATTTTTATCTATCTTTGAAATAGTTATTTACTTTTCCTTCAACTGTTATTTAGAGTAAAAAAAAAGAAGATTTGGATTTATAAAAATACTCTATACTCTTTTTCGGAAGAGTGAAAAATGTTTTGAAAAGAGGGGTAAATCGCATAATACTTTTTCAACAATAGTTTTTTTTGTCGTTTTATTTTCTCGTAAATTCGCTAAAAAAAAAATGAAATTATTACTCACTGACTGGAACAAACCGACGAAGCGTGACTCTTTCTGACCAACTTACATACTTACGAATTGTACTTTCTCCGGTTTTCTACGCAATGGTTCTAAGTGAATCGGCGGTGTTGAAACAATATTCTTTACTTGTGTTTTTCGTTGCGGCGCTCACAGATTGGTACGACGGATTTGTTGCACGAAGATACGGTTATAGTTCGCGGTGGGGAAAATTTATTGACCCGCTTGCAGATAAAATTCTCATTGCGGTTGCTTTGTTCGCTTTTGTTTCGCTTCATTTAATAGACGCATGGTTTATGTGGCTCATTATTGCTCGCGATTTAATCATTACGTTGCTACGAAGTTATGCGGAATACAAAGGAAAACCCGTTATCACTTCTCTTTCAGCAAAAACAAAAACATTTGGATTGTATATCGCTGTTTATTATACATTGTTGTTATATGTTGGTAAAAATATACCTTCTATACATCACACGTTTCGTAATGAAATTGAAAATTTACTTCACCCTCAAGTGCTGTTCGGTATGATGCTCGTCGTAACGTTTGCAACAACGTGGACAGGAATTGTATACATTTACGAAAACTGGAAAATCCTTCGCGAACTTTTTTATGCGAGAAATAAAAACTAATATCGTTCATACCGTTTCAACGTTTGTTGCAACCGTTTGTTACTGCGGATATATTCCATTCGCTTCAGGAACACTTGGCTCGTTCGTTGGAATACTTTTTTTTTGGTTTGTTCCTGTTTTTGAAAAAGAACCATTTCAACTTGCTTCGATACTTGTTCTTTTTTTTGTAGGAGTATATACATCAGCAATCGTTTCAAAAGCGAACAACGACAGCGACCCATCTATTGTAGTAATTGATGAAGTCGTAGGAATGTGGATTTCGTGCGCATTTCTTCCGAAAGAACTATGGATAGTTATTGCATCATTTTTTTTGTTCCGACTGTTTGATATTCTTAAGCCATTTCCTGCTCGCTCACTCGAACATTTGCGCAATGGTTGGGGAATAATGCTCGATGATGTTGCGGCAGGGATGTACTCGAATATTGTATTGCGGATTATTATTTTCTTTGTGTGATGAAAGCAACGATTATTACCATTGGGGATGAATTGCTCATTGGTCAAGTCATCAACACAAATCAAGCATATATTGCTGAGCAGTTAAACAACGCAGGAATCATCATAGGACGAATGATAACAGTTGGCGACATCGAATATGAAATATTATCAGCGATTGAATCTGCAGAAGAAAACTCTGATGTTGTTGTAATAACCGGCGGACTTGGTCCAACGCACGATGATATTACAAAAAAAACTCTCTGCAAATTTTTCAACGCAACATTAGTTGTCAATGAAGAAGCATTACAAAATGTAAAAGATATTGTCGAAAACAGAAACGTGCGATGGAATGAAATGATGTTTGAACAATCGCTTGTTCCGAACAATGCACTAGTTCTGCAAAACAATTGCGGCACTGCTCCGGGGTTGCAGTTTGAACGGAACGGAAAATATTTTTTTGCAATGCCCGGTGTTCCGCGTGAAATGAAAGAAATGATTCGGCGATTCGTTTTTCCGTTCTTGCAGCAGAAGAATCCCACACAGATTGTTATCCATAAAACACTGCAAACAATAGGAATTGCTGAGGCGCACCTTGCAGAACGCATCGGCAACGTTATTGAATTGTTTAACGAACATCCGAAAACAACGCTCGCATTTCTTCCGAGTATTTTCGTAGTGAAGTTGCGTATTTCCGTCGTTGATACAACAAGCGAAAAAGCGAAAGAACAAATTCAGCGCGTAGAAAATAACATTAGAGAAAAAATTGGTGATTCTATTTTTGGCATTGAGAACGAAAGACTGGAAGATGTAGTTAAAACAATACTTCTTCAACAGCGAAAAACTATTGCAATTGCAGAATCGTGTACCGGCGGAAGAATTTGTGAAAAATTAACAAACGTTCCCGGAAGTTCGGAATGTTTTGAACGCGGAATCGTTGCGTATAGCAATACTTCCAAAATTCAGTTACTTGGTGTAGATAAACAACTCATTGAAACCTTCGGCGCAGTGAGCAAAGAAGTAGCGGAAGCAATGGCGAAAGGAGTTCGGGAAACATCCAACACTTCGATTGGAATTTCGACAACAGGAATTGCTGGACCAACGGGAGGGAGTACAGAAAAACCCGTTGGACTTGTATGGATTGGATACTCCGACAGTGAAGAAACATTCGCGACGCAGTATTTTCTCGGTAAAGGGAGGAATGAAGTGAAAGAACGCGCATCACTTGCGGCGTTAGAATTATTACGAAAAAAACTCTTAAACATATCGCTAAAAAAATGATACGGACGTTTATCGCATTCAATATACCGGAAACAGTAAAAGAAAAAATTGTGTCGTTGCAAACAATGTTGAGAAATGCGAACGCTGATGTTCGTTGGGAGACGAAAGAAAAAATGCACGTTACGATTTCATTTCTCGGCGATGTTGAAGAACAATTGCTCGCGTTGTTAGAAAGTACTTTATCGAATGTGCTGACAAAATATTCTTCATTTAACGTTACGTATTCCGAACTCGGATGTTTTCCGAACTGGAAGGAGCCTCGAGTTTTATGGATTGGTTGTGAAGAGAACAGCGGCATATTACGAACAATGAAACACGAACTCGATGCTTCGTTACTTCCTTTTGGAATAAAGATAGAAATGAGAAAATTTTTTCCGCATATCACGTTGGGAAGAATAAAATCTCTGCGAAATAGTTTCGATTTGCTTCAATCAATGGAAAGTCTTACTTTTAGCCCGCAAATTTCAACTGTGAATGAAATACTTTTTATCAAAAGCGTACTCACACGCGGCGGTTCGGAGTATTCGCTCTTATATTCATTTCCCCTTTTAAAAAAATAGCGATGGAAAAAAAAGAAAAGAAAACCATTCTCCTCATTGATGATGAATCAACGTGGCTCAAAACAATGCAAAGCATTCTTCAGGAACGGCAATTGAACATAGTTACGGCTGAAACGGGAGAAGAAGCGATAGCACAACTATCCAAAAAACGAAAACCCGATTTAATTTTGTGCGATGTGCGAATGCCGATTATGAACGGTTACGATGTATTCTTGAAAGCAAAAGAAATTCCAAAAGTCAATCGCGTGCCGTTTGTCTTTATGTCGAACTTTGACGATTTTGATGCGCGCAATGTTGCCAAACGATTAGGTGCGGATGATTACGTCACAAAACCAATGAGCATTGATGAAGTGCATTCTGTCGTAGATGAATTGTTGGTGCGATTTTCCACAAAGCGATTACGGTGAAATAACGTTTTCATTTCAGATTGTATTTTTCATAATTCCCTAAAAACATACGGAGATAAAATGCCTGCAGAACAACAAAGAGATTCACGCTCACAAGCATTGCAAATAGCAATTGAGCAAATAGAAAAACAACACGGTAAAGGTTCGATTATGCGCATTGGTTCGGGACCAATTGCGAAACTTGAATCTATTTCCACCGGTTCAATTTCGCTCGATTCTGCATTAGGAATCGGAGGATTACCGCGAGGAAGAGTTGTCGAAGTGTTCGGTCCGGAAGCATCGGGAAAAACAACAATTTGTTTGCACGTGATTGCCGAAGCGCAAAAACAAAGCGGAATTGTTGCGTTCGTTGACACGGAACACGCACTCGACATTATGTATGCACGACGTTTGGGAGTGGATATCAATAGTTTATTGTTGTCGCAACCGGAATACGGAGAGCAAGCGTTAGAAATTGTTGAAACACTTGTGCGCAGTGGTGCGCTTGATGTTGTAGTAGTAGATTCTGTTGCTGCATTAACGCCGCGCGCAGAAATTGAAGGAGAGATGGGAGATCCAACAATGGGAGTGCAAGCGCGATTGATGTCTCAAGCGCTACGAAAATTAACAGCCGCAATTTCAAAATCGAAGACGCTGGTAATTTTTACTAATCAGTTGCGTCAAAAAATTGGCGTAGTGTTCGGAAATCCTGAAACGACAACGGGAGGAAATGCACTGAAGTTTTACGCTTCCGTTCGTCTCGACGTTAGAAGAATTGAAGCGATTAAAGACGGAACGAATGTTATTGGTAATCGGGTCAAAGTAAAAGTAGTAAAGAATAAAGTTGCTCCTCCGTTTAGAGAAGCGGAATTTGAAATATTGTACAACGAAGGAATTTCTAAACTTGGCGATATGATTGACACGGCGGTCAATTTGGAAGTAATTCAGAAATCCGGTTCGTGGTTCAGTTACAAAGAAAATAGAATCGGTCAAGGTAGGGATGCGGTAAAAAAATATTTGCTAGAAAATGAAAAACTTGCGAATGAAATAAACGTCGAAGTACGAAAAAAACTTGGCGTCGGTGAACCTCAGCAAAACGAAGTCGAAAAATCTTCTCCTGGAAAATCGGAAGTTGCAGGAATCACAAAAAAGAGTGCCGGAAAATAATATGTAAGAGTTGAAGTTCGTATGATAGTTACTGAAATAAAGAAAAAACAAAACGCAGACGAATATGAAATTAATTCTGATGGTGTGTTGCTCTGCACGGTTTCGATTGGAGCGTTGACACAATTTGGATTGCATACGGGTGATGAAATATCCCGCAATACGATTGAGAAAATAAACAGCGAGTATAATTACAATACTGCGTACAATGAAGCACTGAAATTCCTTTCGCGCTCAATGAGAACGGAATATGAAGTAACGACAAAACTGCGTTCAAAGAAAATTTCTATTGATACTATCAAAAAAGTAGTATTTCGTTTAAAAAAAAATAATTTGCTCGACGACGAAAAATACGCTTCTCAATTTGTCGCAGAAAAATTTCAATTCAGGAAAGTTGGAAAGAAATTCTTACAAAAGCAATTGCTTCAAAAAAGAATTTCAAAAGAAATTATTCAGAGTGCGTTGCAAACGATTTCAGAAGAAGAAGAATTCGAGCAGGCATTGAAACTTGCAGAACGGAAGTTTCAAAACATTTCTTCGCTTTCCCCAGAAGATTTGATAAAAGAACAGCGAACGATGTTTCAATATTTACACAATCGAGGATTTGCATTTTCAATATGCAGAAACGTGCTGTCAAAAATTTTCAACGCACAACTCTTTATTGATGAAATCCCTTCAACAAGTGCAGTACAATGATTGAATGGCTGTTCACCACTAAGAACGGTAAAGTAATGTTAGTGGTTCTTGGGATTGCAATTCCGATGTTTTCCCTGATGATGTTCCGCGAATTTTTCGCGCTCATCGCGGTTTCGTTTGCATTAACTATGATTATGATTCCCATTGTTGATAATTTCGAAAACAGGGGAATTAAACGTCCGCTTGCAATTTCATTAACATTCGTTGTGATTATCCTCATCGCATTGATTGTTGTGGGCAGTTCATACAAAATTGCCTTAGAACAATTTGTTCAAATGGAAAAATCGTTTGGTGTTGACCGTCCTGCAATTGGTGATAGTGTGTATGTTCAACTTCATTCGAGAAAAATTTTTGAAGGGGTGTTACAAAAACAGGATACAACGGCAACTATTATCGAATACGGAAGCGGAGAACTCCTCAGTTGGTCGGTCTATGATGTGCATATCATTGTGAAAATCGGTGATAGTGTTTTCATAAAAAATAAAAATGAAAATATAGAAAAGGGATTTCTTCAAAGCGGCTTTCATTTTACCACGAGTGGTGAGAATAGAATATTTTCTTCGAACGACGAAATTGTCTCACGGTATAATCTCTTCAATGAAAAATTACTCGCATTTGAATTGAAACTCAAACAAAAATTATCATTCCTCAATGAATCCGATATTTCGTCTCTCATTGATTCTTTCCTCTTTTTTCTTCTCGATAAAATTATGAGAGCGCTCCGTAATTTCAAAACGCTCATCGGTTCGTTGGTAATTGTTCCGATGGTAACATTTTTTTTCCTGCGCGATTACCACAAGATGATGAAATTTCTGATTCGTTCTGTTCCCAATACATATTTTGAAATGTCGCTCAATCTTCACCGACGACTGGAAGTTTTGATTGGTCAATACATTCGCGGACTCATCATCGAATTTATCATTGTTGCTGTACTTTCTATGGGATTATACCATTATGTACTCGGATTAAATTTTGCGTTCGTCCTCGGAATATTTGTGGGAATGTTTAATATTATTCCGCTCGTTGGCGCCGCATTGGGAGTGTTGCCTGCGCTCTTAATTTCAATTACACAAAAAGGAAATTTGTATGATGTTTTTCCTATCCTGCTCATCAATGCATTGGTTCTCTACATTGATATTCGCTATATCAAAAAGAAATTATACAAAGAAATCATTAACATTCATCCGTTGTTCGTTTTAATATTGATACTTCTTGCAGGAGCAGTAATGGGCGTTACGGGAGTTATCCTGGTTGTTCCAATATATATTACTCTTGCAATGACTGCACGCGAAACATCGTGGGGTTTGACCAATTATCAAATAACAAGTATATAACACAACGCAACGATGAAACCTGTAAATAGAATTTCTGAAAAAAAATTCTCTATCTTTCAATACGCCGCCGCTAAAACAACCGTTGTCGTACTTGCAATTGCTCTTCCATTGCTGTTGTTTTCGCAGTTCAATGAAGTGTTTTTAGTCGTGGTATTTTCTGTTGCCTTTACGTTAGTATTGTATCCCGCAGTAGATTACTTTGAAAATAAAGGACTCAATCGTTTTCTTGCAACGCTCGCAGTGTACGGTTGCATTGGCATCGTCGGAGTGATAGTTTATTTCGGTATACTTCCGCATTTTATGGAACAAGTCGAAAATTTAGTCGTGAAGTTTAAAAAGATTTCTTTAGAAGAAAAATTACAGGAAATCGTTGCATTGGTTCATCAATTCGCCCCGAACTACGATATCAATACTGCAGAATTAAAAGAAAAAATAGAAGCATTTGCAGCGAAAGCGGCGTTGCAATTTCGTCGGCAAATTTTCGAAAGTGTTTCGACGGTATCCGCATTAGGATTTATTCCCTTGATTGTATTTTTCGGCATCAAGGATTATCATTCCGTTCAAAAGAAATTTGCATCACTTGTTCCGAATAAATATTTCGAAATGACGCTCAATTTTTTCTATCGCATCGAAAAACAACTCTCCAATTATATTCGCGGAATCGTACTGGATTCTGCCGCAGTAGGAATATTATGCACTATCGGTTTCCTTGCTATTGGTTTGGACTATTCGTTGATTTTGGGATTGTTGATTGGCGTGTTCAATATTGTTCCGCTCGTGGGCCCTGCTCTTGGAGCGTCTCTTCCCGTCTTCGTTGCAATTGTACAATACGGTTCCATCAAGCAAGCAGTTGCTCCGCTCATTATCTTCGGTATTGTGCGAATGGTAGATGGTTGGGTGATTCGTCAAATTATTTACAAAACATTATTGAGCATACCGCCGCTTATGGTATTACTCCTTGTCGCACTTGGTCAAGAATTAATGGGAGTATTGGGAACAATATTATTTATTCCGATTTATACAGTTCTCTCCGCAACCGCTAAAGAAACATATCGCGAACTCAACAGTTATCGAATGACCTCGTCATAATATGGCATCCATTGTATTCGACATCGAAACACTTCGATATTCTCTTGATACATTCGATGAAAAGCAACAAGAATATCTCTTCAAATTTTGCAAAACAGAAGAAGAACGCACAACAAAAATTCAGGAACTTGCGCTGAATGCGTTCACTGCCCGCATCATCGCCGTTGGTATGGTAAATCCCGAAACACATCGCGGAAAAGTTATCTTCATCGCAGAAAAAAAAGAAACGTTCCGAAACAATGATGAACTTGTTGAATATTGTTCCGTTCTTGAAGAAAAAGATGTACTTCTTCAGTTTTGGAACGACATCAAACATTTCGACCAAATCATCACATTCAACGGGCGCAATTTCGATTGCCCGTTTTTGCTTCTGCGTTCTGCAATCTTGAATATTCATCCCACACGAAACTTAATGCCCTATCGCTATGATGCTGATAAACATTGCGATTTGTTGGAGCAACTTACTTTTTACGGCGCACAAAAAAGAATGAATCTCGATTTTATTTGCAAAAGTTTCGGCATTACCAGTCCCAAAGAAAACGGAATCACCGGGTTGGAATTACCTCCACTCTTTGAACAAAAACGTTTTCGTGAAATCGCTGAATACTGTATCGGCGACGTCTATGCCACGTGCGAACTCTACCGCCGATGGAAAGAGTTTCTCTCCCAACAAGGAGCATGAAGCGCGAAGAACAGAACAACGTTTTCACAACACCTCTCCGTGATGCCGAATTTCTAGTTGTGGATGTGGAAACAACAGGATTTTCTTTTACCAAAGGAGGACGCATTGTTGAAATCGGCGCAGTAAAACTCATCGGTGGCGCTGTTGCCGAATCCTTTTCTTCATTGATAAACAGCGGCGCACAGATTTCGTACGGTGCAAGAAAAGTTCACGGAATTTCTCCAGTAATGCTCGCATCTGCGCCTGCGTTTTCCGACATTTCCGAAAAACTTCTTTCGATGATGAAGGGAACATTTCTTACCGCATACAACGCTCCGTTCGATGTCGGTTTCCTGAAAATGGAATTTCGTTTGTGTCAATGTGCAATGAATGTACTCGCTGTTCTCGATGTTCTTCCTCTTGCAAGAAGAATGATTCCCAATGTGCAATGTTACAAACTCGAAAACATTGCGCAAGCGTTGACCATTCCTTTCCCCGTAAAACATCGCGCACTAGAAGATACGATTGTTACGGCACAAATTTTTTCTTCTCTTTGTGCAATGATACAAGCAAACGGTGGTACAACGGTTGGCGATGTGTTCAATCTCCAATACCGTTCTGTTGTTCCGATGGAAATTTCCATCCGTATTCAATCCGCATTGCAACAGAAAAAAAAACTCTCGTTCGTTTATACATCGGGGTATTCGGGAACGGTTGCACAACGCACCGTAACTCCGAAAAAAGTTGAAGACCAATTTCTCTACGGCTTCTGTCATCGAGCAAATGCTGAACGTACGTTTAGTATTGATAGAATGAATGAATTGACCATCATCGAAAATGAACAATAACCAAACACTCCACACCATAAAGCCGCTTGCTATAGTCCTCGTTAGCGGGGGAATGGATAGTTGTGTAACAGCCGCTCTTGCTCATCGAGAACACGAACTTGCGTTCCTTCACATCAATTACGGACAGCGAACAGAACGCCGAGAACTGAAGGCGTTCAATGATATTGCAGACTACTACGCAGTTGCCCGCCGTCTTGCGCTTGACGTTCAGCATTGGAAACTCATCGGAGGTTCTGCTTTAACCGATGAACACCTATCCATCCCGAATGCCAATCTTCATTCTTCAACGGTTCCCATAACCTATGTTCCGTTTCGCAATGCGAATTTTCTTTCTGCTGCGGTAAGTTGGGGGGAAGTTCTTGGAGCAAGGAGTATTTTCATTGGTGCCGTTGAAGAAGATTCTTCTGGTTATCCCGATTGCCGAAAGGAATTCTACGATGCGTTTAACTATGCAATTGCAATGGGAACAAAGCCCGAAACTTCGCTTCGCATCATTACGCCGATTCTTGATTGCAAAAAATCAGAAATTGTTCGTATAGGAATCGAACTTCATGCACCATTGCATCTCAGTTGGAGTTGTTATAGGAATGAAGAAACTGCGTGCGGAGTGTGCGATAGTTGCGCCTTACGCTTGCGTGGATTTCAACAAGCGGGATTTGAAGATGCGATTCCATACGAAGTATTACGGAGATATAGGTAGAGAATTTCCTCAAGACCGTAAACGGTTTTGATAGACGAAAAAAGAATCATCAATGATTCTTTTGGTTCAATCCCGAAGTGTGGAAAGGTTGTTTTTTTCTGAAAAACATCTTCTCGGAAGTTCGTAAACTAATAATGCCACTCATTATTAAGATGAGTGGCATTATGTTTTTACAAGAAACTTACCAAGAGTTTCTTCTTCCGCCGCTGCGTCTGTCGCGGTCTCTTCCGCCACCTCCACTGCGATTTTCAGTTTTTGGACGAGCTTCGCTCACGCTAATAGATTTACCTTTCAATTGATTGCCATTGAGTTCTTGAATTGCAGTTTGCGCTTCAGATTTTACTGGCATTTCAACGAAACCAAATCCTCGTGCTTGATTGGTAAATTTGTCTTTAATAATTGTAGCGGTAGATACTTGTCCAAACGGAGAAAATACTTCTCGCAAATCGCCCTCTGTTGTGTCGGGCGATAAGTTTCCAACATAGATATTCATAAATAATAGAAAAAAAGTGATTAAATGTTATAGAATTGCTTTCACAGCGAACCGCGAATACCGATGAAGCGAATATCTCTAAGGAAGGAAAGTTCTTTTCGAATTGCCAGTTCCCAAAAATAAAATGACGTTCAGAGGTGAGCAATTTTACGGCATAATATACAAAGAATTCGGAAGGGAAATACGAACATTGCAAAATTATTTTTTTCTATGAAAAATATAAAAGCCGAGAAGGATATTCTCGGCTTGAGTTTGGAAAAACGTACTTTCTCTACTTTGCAAGTAATAATTTTTGTGAAGCGATTCCGTATTCCGTGAACACGCGCGCAATATACATTCCGCTCGGTAAATGCGATGCATCAAACGGAACATCGTGTTTTCCAGCGTACATTTTTTTATGTTCGAACAATGTCGCTATATCTTCACCAAGGACATTGAATATTTTCACACTCACGAATGATGATTGTGGAAGGACAAATGATAGATTCGTTGTTGGGTTAAACGGATTTGGAAAATTTGGTAGCATCGCAAATGATGAAGGAACATTCGTGCTTCTATCATTGACAATGAGAGCAGTTTTAATTTGTTCCCATTTATTTTTTGCTGCATCAGCATTTTCTTGCAAATTTTCAAGTGAACTATCGCCTGCAATAACGGCAAAACCAAGCATAATGGTATTGCCGGCGGGAATAGTGAACGGTCCCGAAGAAATAACATTATGCACATCTGCAGGTCCTGCAGTAGCAGAAGAGGTTCCTCCGCTAATCCAATTCCATTTTCCAGCACGCGTTAAATCAATTCCCGCTTGATTAACCAAGGCGCGATAACTTTTTGCGCTGTCGAGCGCGCGAATTCCGATATATTCTTTTCGTGCGTTTGTTCCGGAATCATAGACATATCCAAGACTTCGCGTTGCGTCATACTTTGTGTAATTGCTTGTTGCCGTTCCCAAATCCCAGTCATAAAATTGTCCGATGTACACGTTAGAAAGCGTTGAAGCAGTCGTATTTTTTACATCGTAACGAAGAATAATAAATTTATCGCTGGGAAATTCTGAAAACGCATAAGAATACATATCAACACGTACGCCGATTTTATTTGCAACCGGTGCAGAGTTATCGGTGAACATAGTATAACCGTCTTGGTCTGATATTATTCCCGGAGATGTGAGCGAATAAAAATTCGTTGATTGAAAATCATTATCCTGCAGATTGTTGGGATTGCGTGCGACATTGACGAGTTTTGTTGCAGAAGTTCCTATAATCAAACCTCCCTCAAACAAATGATTGATGTTGTTGAAAACAAAACCAACACCTTGTGTATTATTCGGAAAATCGAAAAAGCCAAGTTTTCCGTTATTGGTAAGCGTCATTTGTATTTTGTTCACATCATGCGTTTGAAATGTCGGATTAACGAGAAATGTAAATGTTTGAAAATCAGTAAAAGCACCGTCAGTAAATAATAATTTCATTTGTACTTTATGACTTTGCGGAACATTCGATTTGACAAAAACACGAAATGGTGACGATGCGTTTGAAGCGGTTTGTAACGTTCCGATTGTACCAAGAGAAAAACTACCGTTCACTATTGTTACAAAACTATTTGTGGAAGTAAGTTGAATTATTGCATTTGCAGAAGTTGGCGCAAGAAAATTCTGGAAGTTACACGAAATACTCAATGTTTCAGAAGGTTGCGGATAACCATTTCCATTTCCGCCAAAAGAATCGGAAATTGATATACTATTCATTCGTACGGAAGGCAATGAAGAATCCGTTAACGCCTTCAATGAATTGATTCGACCGCGACCGAGTTGTCCTGCATACGAAGGATTAATATTATCAATGTTATCGCATGTTACGCGAAGTTGTTCTCCAACTTGTTGCGATGTATAATTAGAAAAATGCGATTTCACTAATCCCGCTAATCCGGCAACGAACGGACTTGCCATCGAAGTACCGTACTGATATGTATACGTATTCGGATAAATCGTATTGTATATTGACGAACCGGGAGCGCAAACATCAACAACTTCGCCGTAGTTGGAATAACTCGCTTTCGTATCATTTTGGTCTGTAGCCCCCACACCAATAACATTTTGATAACCCGCAGGTGAAAAGAAACCGCTAGTTCCATCATTTCCAGCAGCTGCACAAATAAGTGTTCCTTGCTGTGTAGCAAAATTGATGAGGTCTTGCTCTGTTTGCGAACCGCCTGAACCTCCCCAACTACAATTGACAACATCTGCTCCCATCATTGCAGCGTAAGCAATTCCCTGATATCCTGTTAGTATATAGCCGACTCCGCCGGGAGCGCGTGTATCATTATCTGCAGAGCATTTAACGGGAAGTATTTTACACTTAAATCCCATTCCTGCAACACCAATAGCATTATCTGTTGTTGCAGAAGCAATTCCTGCTACATGTGTTCCGTGCGAATTATTGGAACCCATTGGCGAAGGATTATTGTCTCCCTGTATGTTTTGCCATTGCGCTCCAGCAAAATCCCATCCGTGTATATCATCGACATAACCGTTATTATCATCGTCTATATTATTGTTTGGAATTTCGTTCGGATTATTCCAAATATTTACTGATAAATCCTGGTGTGTCCATTCAACGCCGGAATCAACAATGCCAATAACTACACTGGTGTCTCCTTGCGAAATATCCCATGCTTGCTGTGCTTTAACTTTTGTCAATCCCCATTGAAGGCCGAACGATGGGTCGTTGGGAGTATAATTTACTTTGTAAATAAACCAGGGTTCAGCAAATTGAACTTCATCCAATAGTGAAATTTCTTTTGCAAGTGCAAAAGGATTATCTGGAGATGAATATTTTACAACATAAAATTTCGAGATATCTACATCGCCTTCTTTTTTGAGGAAAGGAGAATGTGAAAACATTTTTTCTACAGTTACGCCGGAAAGATGTGATAAAGCAATATCGAGAGTTGTAATGCCAAATGCAGTTTTCGTTGTGGGAGCGATAATTTCTGGCATAAGTTTTATTATTATTCTATCGGGAAGAAATTCACTGTCCAAAGGTGATTTCAGTTCAACGTTTGGAATTATATCTAAAGGTAGTTGTTTTTTTATAGGAGTTTTCATTGCGCCTCCCAAAAGTAATTGTGAATAGATTAGTATAAAAATAATAGCGGAAATGATTCGGTTGTTCATAGAGAATAACATTTTTTTGTTGTGTAAAAAATTTGAAACAAAAAATGGAAATTTTTTTTTAAAGATTCAAACAGAAGTGGAACTTTTTAAAATTAAATTTCTGTTTATCGTATTCATTGAATTTTGTATCTTTTTCATTAAATTTTTTTATAGTACTAATACAAAGTATATGGTGAAAGACATTCAACAACTTAACGAAAAAATAAAACAAGAATCCGCATTTGTAGATTTGCTCACGATGGAAATCGGAAAGTCTATTATCGGGCAAAAATACATGGTGGAGCGATTACTCATCGGTTTGCTTTCCAACGGACATATATTACTCGAAGGTGTTCCGGGATTAGCAAAAACTCTTGCGGTGAAATCGCTCGCTTCTTGCATTGACGCAAAGTTTCAGCGCATTCAATTTACGCCGGATTTGCTTCCCGCCGATTTGATTGGAACGCTTATTTACAATCAAAAGGAAACGCGATTCGAAACAAAACGCGGACCGATTTTCGCAAACTTTATTCTTGCTGATGAAATCAATCGCTCGCCGGCAAAAGTGCAAAGTGCTTTGCTCGAAGCAATGCAAGAACGGCAAGTAACGATTGGTGAAGATACGTTTAAACTTCCTGAGCCGTTTCTTGTTCTTGCAACGCAAAATCCGATTGAGCAGGAAGGAACGTATCCACTTCCCGAAGCGCAAGTTGACCGCTTTATGTTGAAATTGAAAATCACGTATCCTGCGAAAGAAGAAGAATTGTTAGTAATGCGGCAAAATGTGAACGGAGTTGTTGCCGATATTAAAAAAGTTGTTGACCCGAAACAAATTCTTCACGCGCGTGGTGTTGTCGGTGAAATTTATATGGACGAAAAAATCGAGCGCTACATTCTTGATATTGTTTTTGCTTCGCGTAATCCAAAAGAGTACAAAATGGAAAAAGTTTCTTCGCTGATTAGTTACGGAGCATCACCACGTGCAAGTATCAATCTCGCGCTCGCATCGAAAGCGTACGCATTTATCAAACGTCGCGGTTATGTAATTCCCGAAGATGTTCGCGCAATTGCAATGGATGTTCTTCGCCATAGAATTGGTTTGACGTACGAAGCCGAAGCGGAAGAGCGTTCATCGGAAAGTATTGTTGAAGAAATTTTGAATAATGTTGAAGTTCCGTAATTAGTCAAGCTTAGTGTTTCTTTGTGAACTTTGTGTCTTCGTGGTAAATAATAAAACCACTTAGACACTGAGAACACTAAATTTCACTAAGTAATGCTATGAAATAAGTTATGACCACAACAGAAATTCTCAAAAACGTTCGCAAGATTGAAATCAAAACCCGCGGAATGGTGAATCAAATTTTTTCCGGCGAGTATCATTCCGTTTTTAAAGGACGAGGAATGAATTTTTCTGAAGTGCGAGAATATCAGTACGGTGACGATATTCGTTCAATTGATTGGAATGTTTCTGCTCGGTACAATCATCCGTACATAAAAGTGTACGAAGAAGAACGCGAACTTACCGTAATGTTGATTGTAGATTTTTCTCGTTCGGGAAATTTTGGAACGGTAGAAAAATTCAAGAATGAAATAGCAGCGGAACTTTGCGCTGTACTTGCGTTTTCTGCATTGAAGAATAACGATAAAGTCGGAATGATTTTGTTCACTGATATTATTGAAAAATTTATTCCGCCGAAAAAAGGAAAACCCCATGCGCTTCGATTGATACGTGAGTTGCTTGCGTTTCAACCGAAAAATTTCGGGACAAATATTTCAATTTCTCTGGAAAATTTAACGCACACAATTAAACGTCGTTGCATTGCGTTTGTTATTTCCGATTTTTTTGATGATGGATTTGAGAAAGCAATACAACTTGCAAGTAAAAAACACGACGTGATTGCATTACAACTTTCTGACCCGAAAGAACAAGACATTCCGAAAATCGGTTTGGTAAAATTCCGCGATGCAGAAACGGGAATTGATAGATGGGTTGATACGAATAGCAGAACGGTGCGAGAAATGTTTGCACGGTAT
>Ga0194120_10002901_pt1 | contig 28829 bp, 23 predicted proteins | sample TA2MahCa65mmetaG_FD_148642 | JGI IMG/M metagenome (GOLD analysis project Ga0194120, IMG submission 148642) | Freshwater microbial communities from Lake Tanganyika, Tanzania - TA2015019 Mahale Deep Cast 65m | ecosystem: Environmental > Aquatic > Freshwater > Lake | place: Tanzania: Lake... | reverse complement strand
GCTCGCCGACATGTCTCGCAGCAGGTTCAGCCGAATCTCCGCACCGCGCCGCTCGTCGCGGAAGGAGGACTCGTTGTTGACGCGGATCGCCAACTCGTTCTGGAGGTCCAGGACGTCGGATAGCTCGGCCCGTCCAGTCCCGTACCGCTCGCGCACGGCGGCTAGCAGCTCGCGCACGCGCTCGGTGTTCCGGGCGTTGACCTCTATCTTCCGCTCGGCAAGGTGGATGTCGAAGTAGGCGTCCTTGATCCGTTGAGCGATATCCAGCTCGAGTCGGCGGATGTCGTGACGACTGATCGCGGCGTCCTCGCGCGCCATGTCAGCGCGCAACGCACGCTTGCCGGGAAACGGCACATCCAGTGAGATGCGGTACTGGATGTCGTTCGGCGTCAGGGACATGGCTGGCGTTCCGGTCGAGTTCATCAGCATCGCGCGGAACTGCGGGTCGTTCAGACTGCCGGCTTGAGGTACGCGCGCTTCGTCCGCCTCCCAGCGGGCTCGTGCTGCTCGGATGGATGGGTTGTTCCGCATCGCGCTGTCCAGGAGCGTCCTCAGCGCGGCGGGCGACTCGGCTCCCGCTGCCGAAGCCACCCAAGCAGCGACAGCGAAATGGAGCGCGGCACGTCGAAGGATGCGGTACGTTCTCGGAGCGTCCATGCGCTCAGCCTCCGCCATCCTACTCGGACACGCTCGGAGTGGAGCCGGGGTCCTCCCTCGGCGGTCCCATCAGTTTCCAGTTCGATGAATACGAGAATCCGAGGTACGCGGTCGCGTCACGGCTGGTGAATGCGTAAGCGTCGCCCTTGTTGCCGATGGATCGGCGGATGCGCTCCGGCAAGCCGACTCGCGCGCCGACATCGAACGTCCAAGCCGGCGACACGTTGAACCGGAAGCCGCCGTTGAGCGTGCTGCCCACTTCGAGCAGGAGCCGGATCCGTCCGGGGACCATCTCCTTCTCGAGGCCGGCAAACGCTTCGAGCGTGTCTAGGAATCCGTCGTTGGAACCCGAGGCAGTCGCTTCTGAGCTGGAATGACTCGATCCGTCATCCGTCGACGCGACTTCGGTGGCCGCCGACATCGAGTCGTTCTCGTCATCGGCGAAATCGAAGGGCAGGAACCGAGCTCCGACGTGGAGCCGCATACTGCGCAGCGTCTTGCTGCCGACGACGTAGATGCCCGACGGGTAGTAACCGAAGGTCGCGCCGACCGCGACCGCTGCCCACGGGCTTCCCTCCCGCATGATTCGGAGCTTGGCTCCGTGCAGGCCTATCTCCAGGTCTTTCCACAGCGCCCCGACATCCCCGTGGAACGGGATCGTACCCCCCTGAGCGACGCCGATGACGTAGTCGCCTTGTGGCAGGACATCTGCCGTCGGCAGCGTCAGCATCCACGAGGGACCGGACAGCGACGGCTCGGACGGATTGTTGGCGGGTGCGGTGCCTTCCTCGGCAACCGCGACGTGAAGCCTTCCCAGCAAGGCGATGACAGCAAATACTGTGATGAGTCGCCGACTCGTAAGCGACATTGCGCGCTCCTAAGCCCTACGGTCGCGGGGCAAACGGCATCAGCCGCCGAGGACCTCGCGTTCGTCCGGTTCGCTGCTACGGCCAGTTCGACTCGGTTCCGCCGTCGTCAGTGTTCGCGAGCGCTGCTCAGCAGCGGTCGGGTGGACGACGTGAGTCCAACGCCGTAGCGGACGTATCTGAATGGACGGGAACGTGATCCGGATGTCAGGCTTGGGCAGGAGGCGCACGAGTGACGTCGGTTGGCGGCGCGAACTGCGCGACCATCGGTGTCGTGTCAGGGCTGGGCTTGGGAGCGTTGACGATGCATGCGGGAGCTGGCATCGCCGATGCCGGGGCCGGCTGGTCGATGGGAGAGATGACCGTGCGGTATTCGGGACTCGGGTTCTGCTCTTGCGGGCCCGCCGCGCAGGCGACTTCGCACGAGTCGGATTGCTCCGGGCGCGTCGTGGTGGTCGCGCAACAGGCATGCGCTGGCCGGCACAACTCCGCAACGGTCTCGCTGAGGGCGGCGAGCGCCATGACGGCGATCAGCAAAGCTGTGATGCGCGCGCGCCGCATCGGTCGATCCTTCGGGTTCCTAACTCTAACACTCACACGTGTAGCATGCCGCCGAGAACACTGTCAACATTTCCGACACCGCCGAGTCGTCGACACCATAGCAACAACGTCCCTCGTCGCCTGCCGGATGACATGACACGCAGCGGTTGCGGCTGCCGGCGGAATCGGCTACCTGGACTCAAACACAGCTTTCCCGACGAATGGAGGCAGGAGCATGCCCACTCAGATGACCGCTGTCGTTGTAGGAGCCGGATGGGCCGGCGAGGGCCACACGATCGCGCTTCGACAGTTCGGCGTCGACGTGGCTGCCATGTGCGCCCGCAACGCCGAAATCCTGCGGGAAGCTGCGACCAAGCTGCAGATCGGCGAAGTGTCCACAGACTGGTGCGGCACGATCCGGGCGGTTCAGCCCGACATCGTTGCAATCGCGACGCCCGCCGTGCTCCGCGCAGAGGTCATCGAGGCGGCGTGCGAGGTCGGGGCCCACATCTACTGCGACAAGCCTCTGGCGACGTCGGTTGACGACGCATCCTGGTTCCACCGGCTGGCGCTCGACGCCGGCGTCAAGACCGCCTATGCCGCGACCCACCGATACGACGCCAGCGTCTCCCTGATGCGGGAACTCATCGAACAAGGGGAGATCGGACAGGTCCGCGAGATCGTGATGACCGTCCGTGGCGGCTTTCCTAGGATCGTGCCGTGGTCCTGGATGATGGTGCGCGACCACGGCGGCGGCTTACTCCACAACCTGCTGCCGCACCTGCTGGGCATCGTCGAGCGCATTGCGGGAGGGGAGACGATCCGGGCAGTCGGCGAGGCTCGAGTCCTCATGACACGAGCTCCCGTCGTGCCGGACGTGCATGACTTCAGGATTTGGATGAAAAAGACTGGAGAGCTGACGTCGGAACAGGCGGAGAGGCTCGAATGGCGCGACTGCGACGCGGACGGAGCCTTCAGGGCGCTGCTTCGGATCGACGCGCGAGGCAACGACATCGGGTGCTCGTTCGTCTACGGTCCCGGTCAAGGGGTGACGAAGGAGTCAACAGGTCTGCGGGTCTACGGGGATGGCGGCACGTTGGTCGCGGACGGTGTCATCACGTTCCGTGTGTCGATCCAGAGACGTGGCGAGTCCGAGCCTGAGGCGCTTGAGATCCCACAGCGGTTGAAGGACGCTCTCCCGCCCGTCGGCGACGATATCCAGCAGAAGTGGTGTGCGCTCGCCAAAGACTTCGTCGCTGACATCCGAGGCGATGCCCACGACCCCTACCTGACCTTCGCCGATGGGTGGCGCTACCAGCAGATCATCGACGCCATCCGCTCCGGTCGGGGATGGACAGCTATCGAATCCGAGCTATCCAGCACAGCCTGATCGACGAGCCCCGGCAGATGGGGCTACGCGCCCGCGCGGCGTTCGAGGTACGGTCGCAGGAACTGCCCTGTGAACGACCGATCTACCTGTGCCACCTGCTCGGGCGTGCCCTGAGCGACGATCTCGCCGCCGTTGTGCCCGCCGAGCGGACCCAGGTCGATCACCCAGTCCGCCATCTTGATCACGTCGAGGTGATGCTCGATGACGACGACGGAGTGCCCGGCGTTGACGATGCGCGTCAGGCTGTCGAGCAGGCGCTGGATGTCGGCGAGGTGCAGCCCGGTTGTCGGTTCGTCGAGGATGTAGAGGTTGTGGGAGCCCTTCTTCATCTTCCCGAGCTCGAGTCCCAGCTTGACGCGTTGCGCTTCGCCGCCTGACAGCGTCGTCGACGACTGACCGACGGTCAGATATCCGAGCCCCAGGTCGTTGAGGATGCGCAGCTTGTGGTGGACGACCCGCTGGTCGGAGAAGAACGACACCGCCTCCTCGATGGGCATGTCCAGCACCTCGGCGATCGTCTTGCCCTCGTAGAGAATCACCAGTGTCTCCTGGTTGAACCGGGCTCCCTTGCACGAGTGGCACAGCACCTCGACGTCCGGCATGAAGTGGAGTTGCGTCGTGATGACGCCCTCGCCGCTGCACTCCTCGCAGCGCCCGCCTTTGACGTTGAAGCTGAACCTGCCGGGCCCGTAGCCCCGATCCTTCGACTCGGACGTGTCGGCGAACAGCTTGCGGATGTGGTCGTAGACGCCCACATACGTCGCGGGGTTCGACCGTGAGTTCCGCCCAATGGGCGTCTGGTCGATGTTGACGACATCGCTCAGCAGCTCGTGTCCGCGCAGAGCGTCGTGCTTGCCCGACAGAACGCGGCTGTCGTGGAAGATCGAGTAGAGCTTCTTGAACAGGATGTCGTTGATGAGCGTGCTCTTGCCGGAGCCCGACGCGCCGGTGATGCACGTGAACACGCCGAGCGGAATCTCGACGTCGATGCGCTTCAGGTTGTTTTCCGAGGCTCCCTCGATCCGCAGGACATTGCCCTTCTTGCGCTTGCGGCGCGTGCCCGGGAGCTCGATCCGCTTGCGCCCGCTCAGGTACTGGCCCGTGAGCGAGTTGGGGTTCTCCAGCACCTGCTCGATGGTGCCCTCTGCCGTGATCTCGCCGCCGTGGACGCCCGGGCCCGGGCCCAGTTCGACGATGTGATCGGCTGCGCGCATCGTGTCCTCATCGTGCTCCACGACAATGACCGAGTTTCCCAGGTCGCGCAGCCGACGAAGCGTGTCGATCATCTTGACGTTGTCTTTGGGGTGGAGCCCGATGCTGGGCTCGTCGAGGACGTAGAGCATCCCCATCAGTCCCGAGCCGATCTGCGTCGAGAGCCGCACGCGCTGCGATTCCCCGCCGGAGAGCGTTCCCGAAGGGCGATTCAGGCTGAGATAGTCGAGCCCGATACCAGTCAACAACGCCAGTCGTGTGGTCAGCTCGCGCAGAACGAGCCCGCCAGCGCTCGCCAAGTGTGCTGGCATCGAAATGCTGTTCAGGAACCGAAGCTCCTCCTCCAGCGGCATGTCGCCAACCTGATGGATGTTGACATCGTCGATCGTCATGAGCAGCCGTTGGCGCTTGAGCCGTGTGCCGTGGCAGTCGGGACACGTGTGCTCCACCATCACCTTGCGGAGCCATTCCTCCATGCCGGAGTGTGCAGTGTCCTTCTTGCGGTAGGACCGATAGTGTCGCTCGATCTGTGCCGCGATGCCGCCGTGGGCGATGGGCTTACCCACGTTGTTCGTGATGTACTTCGAGGCCGGTTTCGATCCCGGCGGCAACGAGAGCGGGAACTTCTCGGACTTCGTGCCGTACAACAGCATCTGCTGGACACGCTCCGGCAGGTCCTTCCAAGGGGTGTCGAGGCTGAACCTGTAGTGCTCAGCCATGCTCCACATCGTGACGCCAGCCCATGTGTCGCGGTTGTAGCGGTAGGCTTGCTCGACAAACGCTCCGTCGAGGATGCTCCGGTCCTTGTCGGGAACCAGCAGATCGGGGTGAACCTGCAGATAGGTTCCCAAGCCGGAACAGGTGACGCACGCGCTCAGCGGGTCGTTGAACCGGAAGTACCCGGAGTTCACCTGTCCCATCGTGACGCGGTGCTCTGGGCAGGCGAAGTCGTCGTAGAACGACTCCGGCTGGAACTTGGATAGGTCTGCCTCGGTGACTTCGAAGCGAAGGAACCCTTCGCCGAGGGTTTGACAGTTCTCGATGGCGTTGGCGACGTGCTTCTCGATCCCCGGCTTGATGACGAACCGGTCGATGATGACCTCCATGTCGTAGTCGCGCTCTTCGTCGAGCTCGATCTGCTCGCTGAGGTCGTGGGTCTCACCGTCGATCCGCATCCAGCGGTAGCCCTTGCCGCGTATCTCTCCGAACAGGTAGGCGAAGTCCTCGTCGTACACCTTCCAGACGGGCGCGCGCACCTCGACTCGCGAACCCGGCGGCAACGCCATGAGTCGGTCGACCATCTGCACGCTGGACTTCCCCGGGATCTCGCGATGGCAGAACGGACAATGCGCCTGAGCGATGGTTGCGAACAACAGTTGCAGATAGTTGCTCAGGTCGGTCATGGTTCCGACGGTGGAACGCGGGTTGTGCCCGACCGACTTCTGCTCGATGGAAATGACCGGCGAGAGTCCGTAGATGAAATCGACGTCCGGCTTCTTGAGTTGCTGGATGAACCGCTTGGCGAAGGACGACAGCGACTCCATGAAGCGGCGCTGACCTTCGGCGTAGATCGTCTCGAATGCCAGCGAGGACTTGCCCGACCCGCTGAGTCCTGTGACGACGACCAGTTGGTCGCGCGGGATCTCGACGTGGACGTCCTTCAGGTTGTTGACGCGCGCCCCGCGAATGTCGATCGTCGTCCTCACATCTCGCCTCCATCGTACAGATATGCCGCCTCGTCGAGCGTCACCAAGCTCTTCTCGGTCAACCGCACCGGCGTCCCGACCTTCATGATGACGCCTTTGTCCGCCAGCCATTCGCATGCCATGACGGGCCCCGTCCCAGACATCCGCTTCTCGAAATGCTCCGATATCTCCGAGGCGCTTCGCGCCACTCCCTCACCGTGAAGGTAGTCGAGGATCGGTTTGAACAGTGTCGGGATCCGCTCCTCGAGGTAGTCGTTGACGGTCTGAAGCGCCTGCTCCATCTGTCCATACGTCTTGGGCCCGTGCATGAGGTCGGTATAGAGCGCCCCGAACAGCTCCGGATTGACCTTCAGCGCCTGATGGATCACCTCACGTCCAGGGATTCCTCCCGCGCCGAGGACTTCGATCCGCGCCAGCGACTCGATGGCGTGCATCAACCACAGGAAGGAGTACTCCGGATCGCGCTTCACATAGAGCCACTTTTCCGCCTTGATGAGGACCGGCAGCATCCATGTCGCCGCCTGCAGCATGCCCGTCTCGCGGTCATGGGCTCCGAGTTGCATGGCGTCTCGGTAGTAGTCCGCCAGTGTGGGGTCGATCGAGTAGAGCAGCGTGCTGCGTGCGAAGGACGAGTGCGTGAACTGCCCTTGCCTCGCCCCTTCGAGGAGTCTGCGGAACCGTCCTCTTGGATAGATGACCGCGTGGATGTTGATGCCGTTCTCGACCAGCGAGTAGCCGCGTACATCGCTCTTCTCGTCCTTGCCGACCAGGTAGATGTCGATATCCGAGTATTCCCACACCTGATCGTAGGACAGGCTCCCGAACAGGATCGCAGCGATGATCTTATCGTCGCGTTTCACCTTCTCGACGAAAGACTCGAGTGCGACGCGGAACTGCTCCTGGACAGACATCTCATCCATCGACGGGCTCCTCGTGCCTAGCGCTCGTCCGCCGCTGTCGCGAAGGGCTGATGCCACGGGCTCCAGCTCGACCAGACACCGGCAGCGTTGCGTTGCCGCACTCGTGACCAGTAGGTCCGTCCTGCCTCGAGCGACGACGTTCCCGAATCATCCGCGACGAATTCCCCCATGTCGCGACCAACGCGTACTCGCAGCGGATCGGTGATGTCGTGCGAACGCCACGCCAGACGGTGACCCTCCGCATCTTCGGCGATCTCGACCTGCCACGCCGCGAGCCCTCCCGGGCCCGAGTGCGGCGTCCTGATGAGCTCGGGGTTCACCGGACATACGACCGGTCCGATGGGTTCCGTCGCGATGACGAAGCTATCGATCCATCGCGACTGCGCGACGGGCGATCCCTCGTTCCAGTAGGTCTCCAGGAAGACGGCATTGATGCCGTGACCGGAATAGCTTCCGCGCCAATCGAGCCCGGTTCTCTCCGCCGCCAGGATGCCGTCGATCCAGAGCTGGTTCTCACCGTCCGCGATGCCGGGCGTGTTCAGCTTCGCCCGCGCTTCGACGCAGACCCAGCGCCCGGTCTCCGACGGGTCGGTCATCTGGAAGCCGGACGCCGGACGGTTCCCAAGCCATCGCAGGCGCTCGAAGTCGTTGTACTTCCTCGTGACGACTTCGCCGTCACGGACTCCCGATGCCGGATCGAGCGTCAAGGCGTCGCCGCTGGTCCACACATGGGCGATCATCGCTTGCGACCAGTTGGGCGACGCGAGGCTCGTGGCTCGCGAGAGCTTCGCAGGTCCGCCGCCGATCCATTTCGCCGGGTACTTCACGTAGATGCGCCAATAGACGTCGGTGAACACTCTCCCTCGTTGTACGACATTCGACAGAGGCGCGTCGCCGAAGAAGACTTTTCGATTGCCGATTCCACGGGAACCGGACTCGTACAGCGACAGCATGGAACGTCCTTCGCCGCCGAACGCCTCGGCTTCCGACAAGTCCCCCTGTGACTCGCCATACGCGGGAACCGGTCCGTCGAAGTCGTCGTACCAGATGGTGGATGGGCTCGAAGCGTGCGGTTGTGGTCGCACCATGACGACGCTATCAATATGTGGAACCGGGGGTGCTGGCTCGATCGACGCGGCGAGAACGGCGCCGACCATCATAAGCGTGAACATGATATGTCCTGGCGAGGTCCGCACCGGGCACAAGAGGGGTCGCACGGACATATACGGTGCAGCGTCCCGCGTTGTTTCCCGATCTCAGTGGTCTGTTTCGTAGATACCCGTCGAATCAACGGACGGTGCCGAGTAGGGGCGACGCGGTGTGTCGCCCGTTTCACAGCGAAGACGCCCCGTCGGGTCGCTCCTACGAATCGTAACCGATTGACGAAATGAACCACTCAGTGTCATGTGTCCGTACGCCCGTGCCGTCAACCGGCTGCAAGTATGGAGGTCGCCACGCTTTGCGAGCCATTGTGTGCACCGTTCTCAGCCTTGTGGTGTCCGCTTCGGCTGGCACTTGGCGCGACGACTTCGCCGCCGAGCGAATGTCTCCCGAGTGGACGGGCGACATCGCTGCGTTCCGCCAGACGGAAGGCGAGTTGGTCGGCGTCAGCGCGCATCCGGTTCTGACGGTTCCAGCAATCATCGAGGTCGGCAGCGACCGATGGCGCGAGTTCACCGCTTCCGTTCGTGTGAACGTCGTCAAGCCCAACCTGGCGATCTGCTCCAAAGGAGGCATCGTCGTCGCCCGCACGAAGGGATCGGCGGTCGTCTTTGCGATCCATCCTCCGTCCAAGCGAGTCGAGGTGTTCGAGCTCTACTCGCGCGAGCTTCTGCTGATGAGGCAGTCCGATCTGCCGTACGACCGCTGGCACACGCTCCGCATCGACATGAACGCGACGTCCGCGACGTTCTACTTCGACGGCTCTCGCGTTGGGTCGCTGCAACTCCGGCCGTCGAGCGGGCCCGTCGGTCTCTGCGTCGAGGACACGATGGATACGCGTTTCGACGAGTTCTCCGTTCGCGGGTCCACCGTGCCGGACTACAACGGCTTCGGAACCGTCGACGCGGGTCCTGACGGCAAGGCAGCGGCGATGTGGGGAGACCTCAAGGCGCGTCGCTAGCAGCCTCCAGGAGGAGACATTGGGCAAGCGACTGGACGTCCTGACCGTGGCGGACCTGTGCGTTGACCTCGTCTGCACGGGCGACGTCGTACCGCGCTTTGGGCAGCAGGAGCAGCTCATCGACGGATACGTGCTGGAGGTCGGTGGCTCCGCAACGATCTTCGCGACACAGTTCGCCAAGTTGGGCGGCAAGGTCGGCATCATCGGCGCGGTCGGGGATGATCCCTTCGGCCGGTTCGTATCGAGCAAGCTCCGCACCATCGGCATCGACATCGGGCGTGTTCGCGTCGATCCCATCATCCAGACTGGTCTGAGCGTCGCTCTGGCGAAGGACGATGGAGACCGGGCGATCCTGACGCTGCTCGGCTCCATCGACGCGACGAAGCCCCACGACTTGACGGACGACCTGCTGGCAGATTGTCGGCACTGGCACATCGGCGGGTACTTCCTGCTGGAGAGCTTGCGACCGTTCTGGTTTGGGTTCCTGAAACGTTGCCGGGCTGTCGGCGTGACGACGTCGCTCGACACGAACTGGGATCCGTCGAACACCTGGTTGGAGGTGCGCGACCTGCTGCCGTGGGTGGACGTGTTCCTGCCGAATGAGCGGGAGGCAATCGGCATCGCTGGCGTGCCGGATGTCGACGATGCCGGACGCAAGCTTTCCGCCGAGACGCCGATCGTTGTCATCAAACGCGGCGGCGACGGCGCGACGGCGTTCATCGGACAGGGCACTCACCATGCGCCGGCGATCCCGGTCGAGCGGATCGAGGATACCGTCGGGGCAGGTGACAACTTCGACGCCGGTTTCTTGCGAGCTTGGTTGCTCGGCTGGGATATGCCGGACTGCCTGGCGCTGGGCTCGCGCTGTGGGCATGCGAGTCTGGGAGTCGGGGGCGGGATCGAGGGTCAGCTCCGCGAAGACCCACCGAGAAAGGGCTTCGAATGAGAGAGAAGATCGTCCTGGTCGGAGCGGGCAGCGTGTCGTTCACGCGAGGACTGGTGTCAGACCTGCTGCGTTCAGGCATGGAGGCGGAACTGGCGCTGGCAGACCCGAGCCCAGAAGCGCTCGATACTGCCGAGAAGCTCAGCGCCAAGATGATCCAGGCGAAGGGCTCGACGGTTCGGCTGTCCGCCTCGACGTCGCTCCGGGACGTGCTTCCTGGCGCAACGGCGATCATCTGTACGGTTGGCGTCGGCGGCAGACGGGCATGGGAGCTGGACGTGCTCATCCCGCGCAAGTACGGCGTCTTCCAGCCGGTCGGCGACACCTGCGCTCCGGGCGGGACATCGCGCGCGTTCCGCATGATCCCGGCGATGGTGCGTATTGCCGAAGACGTGCTCGACCTTGCACCGGAGGCTCTGTTCTTCAACTACAGCAACCCGATGTCGCCCGTGTGTCGCGGAATCCGCAAGGCGACCGGCGCGAACGTCATCGGGCTGTGCCACGGCGTCTTCGGCGTCGCCCACTATCTCGAGGGCGCGCTCAGCCTCGATCGCAACTCGCTGGACTACAATGCGCTGGGGATCAACCACTTCACGTGGTTCACCGAGGTGCGTGCCGACGGCCGCGACCTGATGCCGAAACTCCGTGACATGGCGGCGGAGCGGTTCGGACAGGGCGGAACCGACAGCCCATTCTCGTGGGAGCTCCTCCACACGTTCGGGGCGTTTCCCGCCGTGCTCGACCGCCACGTGAGCGAGTTCTTCCCGCCGCTCCTGCGCGAGGGAGCCTACTACGGCAAGACGCTTGGCGTGGACGTGTTCCGATTCGAGGACACGATTGCCGGAGGTGACCGAGGCTACGCCGACATGCGCGAGCGCGCCCACTCGAAGGAACCGCTTGGCGAGGACTACTTTCGGCAGTTCGGCGGGGAACACGAGCAGGTCATCGAGATCATCGCGTGCATCCGGGCGAACCGCCGCGTGGTCTTTTCAGCCAATCTGCCGAACACCGGTCAGGTACCGAACCTGCAGTCGGACGCCGTCATCGAGTGCCCGGCAGTAGTCGATGGCGGAATACTCAGGCCGCTAGCTCAGACTCCCATGTCGCCCGGACTCGCCGGCACGCTGGCGACTCGGTTCCAGTGGGTCGAGACGATTGTCGACGCTGCCCTGAAACGAAGCCGTGAGAAGTTCGTCCAGGCGCTCGTGCTTGACGGTTGCGTCGACACTCCCGCGGCAGCCGCGAAGATGGCAGATGAGCTCATCGCAGCGCAAGCCCGGTTTCTGCCGGATGTCCGCTAGACGGGAGGCCGTTCCATGTCGCACGTTCCGCCGCGACTCTTGCGGCGCGATTCGTTCCTCGGGCTCCACTTCGACCTGCACCCGCAGAAGACCGACACATCGCTCGGAGCCGATATCGCCGAGGAGATGATCGCCGAGCTCCTTCGCCGCGTTCACCCCGACTACGTCCAGTACGACTGCAAGGGACACGCCGGATACACGGGCTACCCGACGGACGTCGGCTGGTCCTCGCCCGGCATCGTGAAAGATTCGCTCGCCATCTGGCGCAAGGTGACGCGGGAGTTCGGCGTCGCGCTCTTCATCCACTACTCGGGTGTCTGGGATTCGGTCGCCGTCGAGCAGCGCCCTGAGTGGGCGCGCGAGGACGCTCAGGGCAATCCCGACAAGAACGCGACGAGCACCTTCGGTCCGTACGTCGACGAACTGCTGATCCCGCAACTGAAAGAGGTCGCCGATGCCTACGACCTGGACGGCGTCTGGGTGGACGGCGACTGCTGGGCGGTGCAGGTCGATTTCGGCGAGGCGGCGTGCGCTGCGTTCTCGGAGGCGACCGGCATCACGGCGATCCCGAAGAGCCGACAGGATACTGGCTGGGCAGAGCTCCTGGACTTCCAGCGAGATCGATTCCGCCGATACGTGAAGCACTACGCCGACGCCCTCCACATACACAAGCCTGGGTTCCAGGTCGCCAGCAACTGGTTCTACAGCACACTGGCTCCCGAACGACCCACACTGCCGTTGGACTTCGTCTCCGGCGACTTCTCGCCGGGCGACTCGGTCAACACCGCGCGCCTCGAGGCGCGGTACATCGCCTCGACCGGGCTGCCGTGGGACCTGATGGCGTGGGGCTTCAACAAGGGCGATGACGCCGCATGGAGCCACAAACCCGCCGTGCAGCTCAAGCAGGAGGCGGCGTCTGTTCTCTCGCAGGGCGGGGGGTTCCAGACGTACTACCAGCCGACCCGCGCGGGATGGATCGACGATTGGCTCGTGGACGTGATGGAGGATGTCGCGGCGTTCTGCCGCGAGCGCCAGGACGTGTCGCACAAGACGGCGTCGGTTCCGCAGGTCGCGCTGCTGCTCCCGGCAGAAGCGATCTACGCTTCGAGCGACCGGCTGTTCGGGCCCTTCGGCGTCGCGCTGAACCCAGTCCACGGGTTGCTCCACGCGCTGCTGGAGCTCCACTACTCCGTCGATGTGATGGCGGAGTGGCGGCTTGTCGACGCCATATGGAACTACCCCGCCGTCGTGCTGCCCGAGACGACAGCGATTGGCGACGACCTAAAGTCCGAGCTGCGGTCGTACGCGCTTGCCGGCGGGAACGTCGTCCTCGTTGGAGCCGCGCTATGCGGGCAGTTCGCCGACGAGTTGGGCATCGAGCCGGTGGGGGAACCGAAGGAGCGCTCCACCTTCGTCCGCGGTGATCGATCGCTGGCGTCGCTCACGGGTCTGTGGCTGGGAGTCGTCCCGCTGTCGGCAGAGCCGGTGGGCGTCCGCTTCGAGACGACCGACACCCGCAAGGCGTCGTTCTGCGCTTCGACGACGAACCGCCTGGGAAGCGGGAGTGTCAGCGGGGTTCTTGGGCCGCTGGGGACGGCTTTCCACCGCACCCACTACCCCGCCGTGCGCGAGTTCCTCGGCTGCCTGATGGCGCACGCCTACACGAGCCCGGCTGTGTCGGTGGATGCCGCGCCGACCGTGGAAGTGTCTCTCCGCAAGCGTGGCGGAGCCTTGCTGGTCCATCTGACGAACCTGGCAGGGATGCAGACGGCGTCGCGCTACGCGCTAATCGACTCCGTTCCGTCGCCAGGTCCCGTGGTCCTGGGGATACCCCTCGAGCAGCGACCCCAGTCCGTGTCCGTCGTGCCGGACGACGTTCCGATCAGCCACGAATGGCATGATGGCACGCTCCGCATCGAGATTCCGACGTTCGACATCCACTGCGTCGTGGTCGTCGAGTAGGACCTACGCCTTCTTGGGGTCCGTCGCCAGCATGTCCTTGTAGATTGCGGCATAGGGCTCGTCGCGCGGCACGCAGCCAGCGGGAAACTGACCGAGCTCGTTGTGCTTGCCGCGCATCAACGCGGTGCAGTAGCTGACTGCGACGCACGCGCGATGTCGGCTCATCTCGCCGTGCTCCATCGCATCGCGCACGAAATCCGGGTACGCGAGCGCGCCACGCCCCACGCCGACCATCGAGACGCGGTCGGTTCGCAGGTTGGCAGCGGCGACCTGGAGCAGATAGTGCTGGAGCCAGCTATACCCGGTCCCGATGGCGACGACGTTGGGCGCGGCTCGATGGATCGCCTCAGCAGCGGCGAAGTGTCGCGCGACGCCCAGTAGAGGATGCTCGGGGGTCGTGTAGGCGTCCGTGGGCGGGCGCTCGAACGGGCGTCCGACGTGCGGATTGTAGTACGGGCTCCCCATCGTCACGTTGATCATCGCCACACCCATCTCGGCGAGCTCTTGTGCGTAGCGCACGGGCTCCGACAGGTCCATCCTGGTCGGGTCGTCCGCATCGGTTCCCCAGCCTCCGAGGTAGGGAGTCGGGACGGGTCGCGCGACGCCCTCCTTCGTCTCCGGGTCGAGCCGGTACGGGATGCCGTCGTAGACGTTCAGCCGCGTCGCGACGATGATCCTGTCGCCGAGCTCGTCGCGTAGGCGTCCGATGACGTTTCGCGCCAGCCGCGTCCGGTTCTCGAAACTCCCGCCGTATTCGCCTGGACGCCGCCGCGCTGAGAGCAGTTCCGATAGCAGGTAGCGGTGGCACTGCTTGATGTCGACGAAGTCGAACCCCGCCCGCGCCGCAAGACGAGCTGCGTTCACGAGGTCATCCTCGACGCGGCGCAGATCGTCGTCCGTCAGCAGCGGCGTGCTGCCATCGACCATCGTGCCCGTCTTCTTGTCGGCGACGGTCACGCTGTCAACCACCGGGTCGTGGGCGGCGATCAGAGGCTTGCGGTAGGAGTAGCGACCCGAATGAGTCAACTGGAGCCCGACCAGGAAGTCGCCGTCGTCGCCGTGGACGCGGCGATGCGCGGCTCGCGTCTGCTTCAACAGCGACGCCAGCGAGGGCAGGTTCCTCTCGTTGATGAGAAGCTGGCGTGTGTTGGCGCGCGACTCTTCCGTGACGGCGGTCGCCTCGCCCCAGACGAGCTTCGCTCCGCCCTCCCCAAATCGTAACCAGCGTCGGATGGTCAAATCGCCCGGTTTGCCGTCGCGCGTGCCGTCGCAGCCCTCCATCGGATGGATGGCGAGCCGGTTCCCGACACGCCTTCCTCCGACCTCGATCGGCTCGAAGCACGGAGCGAGATCCGTGTCGAGCTGGATATCCAGCCCCAGCGCAGTGATGTCCTCGGCGAGCATCTCGAGGGTTTTGTAGGTGAAGTACTTCCGCATACGGTCTCCGGCTCCTCGGTCTGGTGGCGTCAAGCCGCGCCACGCGCGGATGGCTTCATATACCGCGAGGAGTATGCTAGACTTCTCGCGGCAAAGGCAATTTCCGGCTGCGTTCGGCGATCTCAACAGTCAGGCAGATGGCTGATCGATGAATGTCCACGAGTATCAGGCGAAGGAAGTCCTGAAGCGGTTCGGCGTGCCGGTTCCCCCAGGCGGCGTGGCGACGACGCCCGAAGAGGCTGCGGCGGTCGCCCAGATGCTCAACGTGGACGCGTTCGTCGTCAAGGCGCAGATCCATGCCGGAGGACGCGGCAAAGGGGGAGGCGTCAAGCTCGCCCAGTCCGTCGATGAAGTGCGAGAGATCGCGGGCAAGATGATCGGCATGAACCTCGTCACGCACCAGACGGGCCCCGATGGCAAGATCGTCCAGAGAGTGTTGGTCGCGCCCGCAGCCGTAATCCACAGCGAGCTCTATCTCGGTATGACGCTCGACCGCGTGACCTCCCGCGTGACGGTCATCGCGAGCCGGGAGGGGGGCGTCGAGATCGAGACGGTCGCGGCAGAGCGCCCGGAGGCGATCCTTCGGGAGGCGGTCGATCCTGCCGTCGGGCTGCTGCCCTTCCAGGTGAACCGCATCGCCTACGGGCTTGGGCTCGATGCGGACGTGCGAAAGCAGTTCCTCCCGCTGGCGCTGAACCTGTACCGAGCATTCGTCGACGCGGATGCGTCGCTGGTCGAGATCAACCCATTAGCGATCATCGACGACGGGAAGCTGGTCGCTCTCGACGCCAAGATGAACTTCGATGACAGCGCCCTGTACCGGCAGCGCGAGGTAGCCACCATGCGCGATCCTTCCGAAGAAGACCCGCGCGAGGTTGCTGCCCACGAGCACGACCTGAGCTACGTCGGCTTGTCCGGCAACATCGGCTGCATGGTAAACGGCGCTGGGCTCGCGATGGCGACGATGGACATCATCAAATACTACGGGGGAGAGCCGGCGAACTTCCTGGACGTCGGCGGCGGCGCGACGGCGGCGCGTGTGGCGGCGGCGTTCAAGCTGATCCTCGCGGACGAGAACGTGCGTGTCGTCCTCGTCAACATCTTTGGCGGGATCATGAAGTGCGACGTCATCGCCCAAGGGGTTCTCGACGCAATGCGCGAGGCGGAGTTGCGGGTTCCGCTGATCGTGCGTCTCGAAGGTACGAACGTCGAGCTCGGACGCTCCATGCTGCGGGATTCCGGACTGAACATCATCTCCGCCGACAGTCTCGACGACGCCGCGCAAAAGGCGGTCGCCGCTCTTGGGTAGCGCGCGTGCCTCCCGCACGGCAGTCCTGGGGCGTGGCTCCACGCAGGGGAAACTATGAGCGTTCTCGTCGACCGAAACACGAGGCTGCTGGTTCAGGGCATTACCGGCAGCGCTGGCGCGTTTCACACGATCCAGGCGATGGAATACGGGACGAACGTCGTGGCTGGTACAAGCCCGGGCAAGGGAGGTTCGACGTTCGAGGGCAAGGTGCCCGTCTTCAACACGGTGTTGGAGGCAGTCGGAGCCACTGGGGCGAACGCGTCGGTCATTTACGTGCCGGCTCCGTTCGCGCCCGACGCCATCGCCGAAGCCGCCGACGCGGGCATCGCACTCATCGTCTGCATCACCGAGGGCATTCCGGTCCTCGACATGGTGAAGGTCAAGCGCTACCTGCAAGGCAAGCGTTCGCGTCTGATCGGGCCCAACTGCCCCGGCATCATCACACCGGCACAGTGCAAGATCGGCATCATGCCCGGCTACATCCACCAACCCGGATCGGTCGGCGTGGTGTCCAGAAGCGGGACGCTGACCTACGAAGCGGTGTATCAGACAACGCGCCTCGGATACGGACAGTCAACGTGCATCGGCATCGGCGGCGATCCCGTGAACGGGACGAACTTCGTCGACGCGCTGCACATGTTCGAGGCAGACTCCGACACTGAGGCGATCATCCTGATCGGCGAGATCGGCGGAACCGCCGAAGAGGACGCCGCCGAGTACATCTCGAAGTATGTCACGAAGCCGGTCGTCGGGTTCATCGCGGGGTCGACGGCTCCCAAGGGAAAGCGGATGGGGCACGCCGGAGCGATCATCGCAGGCGGCAAAGGGACGGCAGCCGAGAAGATCGAGGCGCTCACCAACGCCGGTGTCGTCGTCGCCCCGACCCCTTCGACCATCGGGAAGACGCTCGTGGAACGGCTCGGAACGGCAATCGGCTAGGAACGCTTCGCTTGTCATCGTCGCGGAGCGGTAGTACATCACGGCGCATGGCACCCAGGATAACGGAGAACCAATCCCTCCCATGGCATACAAGATTGCGCTCTTGCCCGGAGACGGCATCGGACCCGAAGTGACCGACGAGGCGATGAAGGTCGTTCGCGCTGCCGCAGACGTCTGTGGGTTCGACTACGAGACACAGTCTTACGACTTTGGCGGCGATCGCTACCTCGCCACGGGCGAAGTGCTCCCGGCGTCGGCGATCGAGGAGTTCCGACAGTTCGATGCGATCTTTCTGGGCGCGATCGGACATCAGGACGTTGCCCCGGGCATCTTGGAGAAGGGCATCCTCCTCAAGTGCCGGTTCGAGCTGGATCAGTACATCAATCTGCGCCCCGTCAAGCTCTACCCGGGCGTCGAGTGTCCCCTCAAGAACAAGGGACCCGAGGACATCGACTTCGTGGTCGTCCGCGAGAACACGGAAGGCATCTACAGCGGCGCTGGCGGGATCCAGTACAAGGGCATGCCGTCGGAGGTATCGACGCAGATTCACGTGACGACGCGATTCGGCGCCGAGCGCTGCATCCGGTACGCCTTCGACCTCGCGCGCAAGCGCGGCAAGAAGCTGCAGCTTCATCTGGTCGCCAAGACGAACGTCCTGACGTTCGTCCACGACACGTGGTGGAGGGCGTTCAACGAGGTGGGCGACGCGGACTACCCGGACATCAAGCGCGAGTATGCTCACGTGGACGCCGCCTGCATGTGGTTCGTGAAGAATCCGGAGTGGTTCGATGTGATCGTGACGGACAACCAGCTAGGCGATATCATCACCGACCTCGGCGCCGCGATCCAGGGCGGTCTGGGCGTTGCCGCGTCCGGGAACCTGAACCCGAACGGCGTCTCGATGTTCGAGCCGATCCACGGCTCGGCGCCGCGTTATCGAGGACAGGGCAAGATCAACCCGATCGCTGCCATCGCCGCTGGCGGGATGATGCTGGAGCACCTCGGCGAAGAGCGCGGAGCCCGGCTCGTCGAGGAGGCGATTGTCACTATCCTCGGCAGCGGCAAGATCAAGGACCTGGGAGCCGGTAGGATGGGCTATTCGACGTCCGAGGTCGGCGACATGATCGCGGCAGAGGTGCGTCGCGCGGCGGCGCAGTAGGGTCGTGAATGGCAGTTGGGCGACCAGAACCTGAGCTTCGCAGTCCGGGAGCCGAGTCGCGCCGGTTCCTGACGGAACCCATTCGCCGCGCCGCGTGGGTCAGCTTCGTCGAGTTCTTCGCGCTAGGCGACATGAACGCGCCGGTGCTGGTCATCGGCTGCGGCGACGGTTTCTGGCTCGAAGTACTGCGGTCGTTGGGGTTCACGAGAGTCGCGGGCATCGACTCGTCGCCCGAGATGGTCAGCGCGGCGGTTGCCAAGGGGCTCGACGTGAGTCTCGGTGAACCGCAGACGCTCGACGCGGGTCAGGCGTGCGATATCGTCGTCTTGGGCGACTCGCTCGCGCGACTGGACGATCCCCGCGCCGCGCTGAACGCCGCCCACCGCGTGCTGCGCACGCGGGGCCTGCTCTACATCGTCGTGCCGGTATACGACTCGGTCGCAGATCTGTACGCCCGCCGACGAAGCCGGCTCACCCGTGCCGAGCAGTGCCAGCTCGATGACCCGTCCTACCTGCACGTCTTCGACGAGCAAGCGCTGCACGCGCTCCTCGACGAATGTCACTTCACGATCGACGACTCACGTCACTTCGCCAACGCGGTCCCGGGCGTTCGGGGGAACGTGCCGTGGACCGGCGGCGGGCGCTACGGACGCTGGCTGCGCATCTTGGCACGGAGCCGGTTCTACGTGGATTTGGATCACGGAGTGGACGAACGACACGAGCCAGCGTTGCGCGAGTCAGAGCAGCAGTTCCCCGCCGCCGACGAGACCGTCGTCGGCGAAGGTGACCGACACAGCGCGGAGCCTCTGCCCGAACCCGAACCGGATATGACCGAGATCCAGGGAGACGATCAGCAGGACGTGGACGAGACCGAGGCGGAGACGCCCACAGAGCGCTGAGCTTTCGACATCCATGACAGGGCCCAGATGCGACAGTCCCAGCTCTTCGGACGCACCGTCCGCGAGGTTCCTGCAGACGCACAGCTTCCCAGCCATCAGTTGCTTGTCCGCGCCGGTCTCATCCGCCAACTGTCATCCGGGCTCTACACGGCGTTGCCACTGGCGCAGCGTTCCATCCACAAGATCGAGCGGATCATCCGCGAGGAGATGGACGCGATCGGCGGACAAGAGATCAACATGCCGTTGGTCCACCCGGCGGAGCTGTGGGAGGAGTCTGGGCGCTACGGCGCGTTGGTGGGCAGAGAGCTCGCCGGATTCACCGACCGCGCTGGTCGCCCCATGGTCCTGGCGATGACGCACGAGGAATCGGTCACGTTCCACGCCCGGAACGAGATCCGCTCGTACCGCCAGCTTCCGTTGATGGTCTACCAGATCAAGCTCAAGTTCCGCGATGAACCGCGTCCTCGCGCCGGACTGATCCGCGTGCGCGAGTTCACGATGAAAGACGCCTACTCGTTCCACGAGAGCCAGGAGGACCTGGAGCGCTACTACCGAGAGGTCTATGACGCCTACTCGCGCATCTTCACGCGGGCTGGCGTTCCGACGGTCGTCGTCGAGTCCGACCCGGGAATGATCGGCGGAACCGGGGCTCACGAGTTCATGCTCGTGACTCCGTCCGGGGAGGACAACCTGATCCTCTGCGACGCCTGCGGCTACACGGCGAATGCCGAGGTCGCCGTCTGCGACAAGGGCCCGGCTGAGTTCGGCGACCCGTTGCCATCGGAGCTCGTTGAGACGCCCGGTACGACGACGATCTCCGAGGTGGCAGCGCTGCTTGGCATCAGCGAGCGACAGACGATGAAGGCAGTGTTCTACGTCGCTGGAGAGCAGTTCGTCTTCGCCGTCCTGCGCGGCGATCTCGACGTGAACGAGACCAAACTTCGGAACCGGTTGGGTGTCGCCGAGATACGACCGGCGCGCGACGAGGAGATCCGTGCCCACGGCGTGACCCCCGGCTACGCGTCGCCCATCGGCGCGCGGGACACGGTCATCGTCGTCGACGATTCGGTCCGCGACATGACGAACGGTGTCGCCGGAGCGAATCGAGACGGCTACCACCTCAGAAACGTCAACTTCCCGCGCGACTTCGCGGCGGACGTCCTTGCGGACATCGCGCTCGTCGAGGACGGCTGCGCCTGCGCCAGGTGCGGCGGACGCCTTCGAGCTGCCCGGGGCATCGAGGTCGGCAACATCTTCCGTCTGGGGACGAAGTACAGCGAGGCGATGGAGGCTGTCTATCTGGACGCCGAGGGTCGCACGCGCCCTCTCATCATGGGGTGCTACGGCATCGGAGTCGGTCGTCTGCTGGCTTCGGCGGTCGAAGCCAGTTATGACGCCGATGGGATCATCTTCCCCTACTCGATCGCTCCGTACCACGTCCATCTGCTGCATGTCGGGAAGGGGGACGAGGCTGCACAGGTCGCCGAGTCGCTCTACCGCGAGTGGACTGCCGAGGGCGTCGAGGTGCTCTATGACGACCGCGATGAGAGCCCGGGCGTCAAGTTCAAGGACTCCGACCTGATCGGGCTGCCCGTCCGCGTGACCGTGAGCGAGCGGACGCTCAAGCAGGACGCCTACGAGGTCAAGCTGAGAACCGAGGCTGATCGCGAGGTCGTCCCCCGCGACGGGTTCCGCCTCGCCCCGTACCTGGAGCGGGCGCGCGTCAACTCCGAACGACGAGCGTCGACGTGACCCAGTCCATGACGATCGCGGAGTTCCAGCGGCGCATCGAAGCAGCGTACTTCGAGCGCGACGCGGCTCGCGGGGTTCCGACGACGTTCGTTTGGTTCACCGAAGAGGTCGGCGAGCTCGCCAAGGAGGTCCGTCGCCAGCCTCGTGATACGCAACGGCTGACAGCCGAGATCGCCGACGTCTTCGCGTGGCTGTCGACTCTCGCATCCATGCTGGGGATCGAACTGACCGATTGCGCCGAAGTCTACGCGGACGGCTGCCCAAAGTGCGGGAAATCGCCGTGCGCGTGTTAGTGGTTCATTTCGTAGATTGATCACGATTCGTAGGGGCGACGCGCCGCGTCGCCCATGCTCTACGGCGTCCGTCGATGCGACCGGTATTCACCAAACAGACCAGTCAGTGCGTCCGCTCGCGATCTGAGCTCTCTTGGGCCAACTGACGAAGGAATGGAGCCATGGGCAAGACCTATCGGGCTGCTGTGATCGGGTGCGGCGGCATCTCGCACAGCCACGCGGTTCAGTACCATCGCGCTGAAGACATCGAGCTCGTCGCCTGCGCCGACATCAACGAGGAGGCGCTCGCCAAGTACCGCGCCGAGTACGGCGTCGAGCGCACCTACAACGACTTCGAAGAGATGCTCGACAAGGAGAAGCCGGACCTGGTGAGCGTGTGCACCTGGGTCGGTCTGCATCCGACTGCCACTATCGCCGCCGCCAAAGCAGGCGTGCGCGGCATTCTGTGCGAGAAGCCGATGGCGGTGAACCTGGCGCTCGCTGACGAGATGCTCGCCGCCTGCGACGGGGCTGGCGCGAAGCTGGCTATCGGGCACCAGCTTCGGTTCCACGGGCCCTACGTCGCAACGAAGCGCTTGCTCGCCGACGGGGAGATCGGCGAGCTCATCAAGGTCCACGGCGTCTGCGAGGGCGGCGACCTTATCGACAACGCGACGCACACGGTCGATCTGATGCGCTGGTTCGGCGACGATTCGCCGACCGAGTGGGTCATGGGGCAGATTCATCGCGGCAACGCGAGTCTGAAGTTCGGCATCGCGGCAGTCGAAGACGCTCTCGGCTACTGGAAGAGCGCCAACGGCGTGCGCTACTTCATCGAGTCGGGGCGATTCACGGCGCGCGGCTATCACCACATCTACCTGTATGGCACCGAGGGCGAAATCGAGATCGGCGTTCCCGGCGGACCGGCGTTGCGGTTCCGCAGTGAATCGACCGGCGGGAAGTGGGCGACGACCGAGATGCGCGACGACTCGTCTCCCGTGCGCGATCTGATCGACGCGGTCGAGGGGAACCGCGAGCACCGGTCGAGCGGTCGCAACGGTCGCGCGGCGCACGAAGTCCTGCTCTCCATCTTCGAATCATCGCGCCGCCGAACTCTCGTGCCCTGTCCACTCGAAACCAAAGGGTTCCCGCTCCAGGAGATGATCGACGCGGGAGAGGTCTAGCCGACGGAGGTTCCCAAGAGGTGAGGTATACTTTCATCGCGAAGTCGCTGATCGCGCTTCTGGCTTGCGTGGCGTCGACCGCCGTCGCCCTGCCGCGCTTCGCCCTGTCCGAAGGGCAGGCGTGCGTCCAGTGCCACGCCAATCCGGCTGGCGGAGGCATGCGCACCAGCTACGGATCGGACGTGTTCGGCGCGTCGGTACTCGCGATCCGGTCCGGCAAGGCTGCGAACGGGCAGGTGACGGACTCGCTGCGTCTGGGCGGCGATGCCCGGTTCCAGGGCTATGCCTACTCGGACGATGACGGCGTTTCGTCTGAGACACGCGCGGGCTTCTTCACGATGCAGGCGGACATCGGTTTCGATTGGCGGCTGTCGGACGACGTCAGCCTGTTTCTCACACACGATGCGTTGCGAGGAGCTGCCGAGATCGGAGCCGTGAAGACGTATCGCGACGGCACGATCCGCGTGCAGGTCGGCAGCTTCATGCCGAACTACGGGCTCCGTCACGACGACCACACGGCGTTCGTCCGGGGCGGATCGACGCGTCCGCCGCTGAACGCCCCCGGCGACGGGCTGCTGTGGAAGCCCAAGTTCGTGGACACGGGGATTGAAGCGTCGGCGAAGATGGGCCCCTGGGTGACAGTGGGCGTCTACAACGGCGACGACACGCTGCCCTTCGGTCCTGACACAGGAGTCGGCAACGACAAGGCGTACCTGGCTCGCGCGGAATCGGGCGGCAAGGTGGCGGGCGTGCGGACGCTCGCAGGGGCGAATGTATACGGCAACCGGAACGACGACGCCGACTCGGATATGCTGCTCGTGGGAGGATTCGCCGGTGTCGCTCTGGGCGACCTGACACTGATGGCGGAGGCGGACTACGCCAGCGATCTGCTCGCATCCGAGTCCGACCCCGGCTCCGGCGCGACGACGCTCGCGCTCTACTCCGAGGCTGCCTACCGCGTCACCCGAGGACTATACGGGATCGTGCGCTTCGAGCACTTCGATCCTGACCTCGACGCTGCCGCCGGCCGGGTGCATCGGGCGTCGGTCGGCGTTGAACTGTTCCCGGTGCCCCACGTGGAGTTCAAGCCGACACTCAGGTTCGAGACGGATTCGCGCGCGGCCGGCTTCGACAGCATCGAGGCGTTGCTGCAATCCCACTGGTGGTTCTGAGGGAGCGAGCTGATCCACGACGACGAGAGCGTTACAGGAACCGTCCTCCGCGCTGAGGCGAGCATCTACACGGTTCGAACGAAGTGCGGAACGCTACGGTGTACATTGCGCGGACGCCTCAAAGAGGCGCTCTACGACGAAGCCGATGACGGCTCGCTGCGACGGCGATATGCTGACCCCGTGACCGTCGGCGATCAGGTCGTCGTCACCGTCGTGAACGGCATCGAGGGCGCCATCGAGGACCTCGAGCCACGGCGCACTCGGCTCTCCCGTATCGACACGAAGCCCCATCCCGGCGCGCCGGATGTCGAGCACGTCATCGTCGCCAACATCGACCGCGTGTTCGTCATCGTCTCCATCCGCAAGCCGCGCGTGAACTTCCGATTCGTCGATCGCCTTCTCATCATGGCGCAGTTCGGGGGCGTCGAACCCGTGGTGGTCGTCAACAAGTGCGACCTGCTTCAGCCGCCGGAGCGCGCCGAGCTCGACCAGACGATGGCGACCGTCTACGAGCCCATCGGAGTCCGTTGGGTCGCGACCTCTGCCGAGACGGGAGAAGGGATCGACTCTCTGCGGAACGCGCTGTCGTCCGGCATGAACGCGTTCGTCGGGATGTCGGGAACCGGCAAGTCGTCACTGCTGAACCGTCTGGATCCGTCACTCGCCCTTCGGACTGAGGCGATCAGCGAATGGTCTGGCAAGGGACGCCACACGACGACCTATGTCGAACTACTCGAGCTCGAGGGCGGCGTTCAGGTCGCCGACACTCCTGGCATTCGCGAGGCGGGTCTGTGGGGCGTTCCCGATGGCTTACTCGACTCGTACTTCGTCGAGATGATCCCCTACATCGGGAAGTGCCGGTTTCGCAACTGCTGGCATCTCGCCGAGCCCGACTGCGCCGTCCGCGACGCTGTGAAGGCAGGAGACATCTCGGCTCAACGGTATGCCAGCTACCGCCGCCTATGCGGCGAGGGCCCGACGCGGTAGCGTCAAGTTGCGATGACCGAAGCGAGACACTACATTCACCCGTAGATATGGCGCAATCGGGCAGACAGCCAACCCGAACGGAGGCAGGCAATGACACGATCACGCAAGTGGGGGCTGCTGGTAGTCGCCGCACTCCTCGCGCTGACGCCAGCGCTGCGAGCCCAAAACAAAGACCTAATCCTTTACTACGACTACGAAGAGATCCGAGGCGCGAACGTCATCGACAAGTCCGGCAAGGGACACGACGGCGTGATCAACGGAAAAATCGTGCTTGAGGCCGGCAAGCACGGACAGGCAGCACGGTTTTCGTCCGGCAGCTTCATCGACCTCGACGGCGCGAACTGGCCCGCCGACCAGATCCCTCGGAGTGGATTCAGCGTCGTCGCGTGGATGAACGTCGATATGCAGGCTGACCACGCCATCTTCAACGCGCGAGCGAACGACTCGACGTGGCTCGTCCATCCCGAGTTCCGCAACGACGGGAACTTCCGATGGCTGCTGCGCGGCGACGGCGGCGCGACCATCTTCGACATTCGGGGCGGGAAGTCCGAGCCGAAGAAGTGGATTCACTACGCGGGAACCTATGACGGCAGCACGGGCCGCCTCTACATCAACGGCGAAGAGGTAGGAAGCAACGCGGGCGGCATGAAGATCGCCAAGGACTGGGGGCAGGGCGCGCGCGTCGGACTCAACATCGACAACGCTCGACCATTCACAGGCTTGATGGACGATCTGAACCTCTGGATTCGTGGGTTGTCGGCAGACGAGGTGAAGACGGTCATGGAGTTCGGGCCGTTGCCACAGGCGGTTTCTCCCCGGGGCAGACTGACGACAATCTGGGCGTCGCTGAGGCGCGGCTAGTCCCTGAGCCGCTGAGGCGGGGCGTTCGGGCCCCGCCTCGCCGAGGAAACAAGGACACTCCATGGCGCGCGGGATGCGAGGGCTCACATCCATCGGACCCCCCGGCGCAGAGAACTACGAACGGCAGGTTCCATTCCGCCAGACCTACTTCCGCCTGCTCGCGTACGCCAAGCCCTATCTGCCCGCCGTGGGGCTCATTCTCGGGCTCTCCTTCGTCACTTCGTTCATCGGCATCCTGCCGCCGCAGGTGATGGGCGTCGCAATCGACGAGATCACTGGCTTTGGCGAGTCGCGCATCGAGCGACCCGCCCGTGACGCGCCGTCCCGTCCATCTCTGAACTTGCCGATTGCTCCTTACATCCACCGAGCGGCGCGGTACGTGTCGGCGGAGTGGCTTGTCGACGCCAATCCGGCGATGGCGACGGCATTCGTGCTGGTCGCTGCGTTCCTCGTGCTCTTCGCCGTAGCACGGCTGGTGTCGGTCGCGCAGGGCTTCATCATGGCGCGCGTGGGTCAGTCGCTGATCTACGACATGCGGAGCCACGTGTACGCGCACGTGCAGCGCCTGCCGCTCAAGTACTTCGAGGATCGGCCGACCGGCGACGTCATGTCGCGCGTCATCAACGACGTCAACTCCTTGGAGCAGGTGATCGTCGGTCCCGTGGTCGGGCTCATCACAGACGTGAGCCGACTCCTGTTCGTGTTCTACTTCTGCCTATCGTGGGACTGGAAGCTGACGCTAATGTCGCTGATCGCGGCGCCCGGACTCATCGTCTCGACAGCGCTCATCGGTCGGCTCCTGCGCAAGAACTTCCGCCTTCTGCGTGAGAAGATGGGCGAACTCAACGCGGCGATTCAGGACAACATCACTGGCATCCGCATCATCCAGAGCTTCGTCCGCGAGGACTACGAGCTGGAGCGGTTCAACCGCAAGAGCCACGAGACCTACACGATCAACGTCCGTCTGGCGCGCATCTTCACGGCGTTTCGCCCATGGATCGACTTCCTGAACCAGATCGGCATCCTGGTCGTGCTCGGGTTCGGCAGCATCAAGGTAATGAACGGGGAGATGAAGCCGGGCATGTTCGTCGTCTTCATCCAGTATCTGCCGATGCTCTTCGAGCCGATCACGGGGTTCACCCGGTTCTACAACATGGTCCAGCAGGCGCTGGCTTCGTGCGAGCGTGTGTTCGAGGTGCTCGACACCGAACCTGCCATCACATCGCCGCCGAATGCGAGCCTTCTCCCGCGCTTGAGCGCCGAGGTCGAGTTTCGTGGCGTCCACTTCGCCTACCGACCTGATGTCGAGGTGCTCGGCGGCATCGACCTGCATGCCAAGCCTGGTGAGATGGTCGCTCTCGTTGGGCCCAGCGGAGCCGGCAAGAGCACCCTGGTGAACCTGATCCCCAGGTTCTACGATCCGACGCGCGGGGGTATCTTCGTCGATGGGCACGATCTGCGAACGGTGGACTTGACCTCGCTGCGCAAGCAGATCGGCGTCGTCTTGCAGGACCCGTTCCTGTTCAATGTCTCGATCCGCGAGAACATCCGCTACGGAAGGCTGGACGCATCCGATGACGAGGTCGAGGCGGCAGCCCGTGCCGCCAACGCCCACGACTTCATCGTCGATGCGCCGGAAGGGTACGACACGCTCATCGGCGAACGCGGCATCAAGCTGTCCGGCGGGCAGCGCCAGCGGCTGTCCATCGCGCGGGCAATCCTCGCCGACGCGCGCATCTTGATCCTGGACGAGGCGACCAGTTCCGTCGATTCCGAGACGGAGCACTTGATCCAGGAAGCCATCCATCGGCTCGTCAGGAACCGAACCACTTTCGTGATCGCCCACCGGCTATCCACCGTGCAGGACGCCGATCAGATCCTCGTCCTGGATGGCGGACGGATCGTGGAGCGCGGCACGCACGGGAGCCTGTTGGCGGCAGATGGTCTCTACGCACGGCTCCACGAAGTGCAGTTCCGGGCGGGGAGCCCATCGCCGGAGCCAGAACCGCGCGGCGCCCCACGGAGGCAGGTAGAGCCGATCCCCACGCTGGACAACGGATCGAACCTGACCTAGCCCGGCGGTCAGCTCTTGCGGAACCGAAGCTCCACGATCCCGTAGCCGATGGACAGCAGGACGATCAGTCCGCGCACGACGTCCACGAGCTTGTCGGGGACGTAGTTCGGCTCGAACGTCATCTCCCGCGACCCGGAAGCCAACGCGCCGAAGAAGAGCGCGCTCGCGATCACTCCCAGCGGGTTCAGACGCGCGAGCATCGCGACCGCTATCGCCGTGAATCCGTACCCGACAGTCGTGAAGCCCTGGCTGAGGGACTTCACACGCCCCAAGAGCTCGACGCTTCCCGCCAGTCCCGCCAGACACCCGCTCAGAAACATTGTTCCGACGAGATGGCGCGAGACGTTGATCCCGGCATATGTCGCGGCGACCGGGTTGGAGCCCACCGCCCTGAGCCCGAATCCGAGGGTCGTGCGAAACATCAGCACGTGAATCGCGATTGCCGCAGCGAGGGCGAGGAAGATACCGGCGTGGAGGTCTGTGCGGGGATCGAGCAGCCAGAGCTGTCCCGACTTGGTGATCTCGTTGGTCTGCGACGTGCCGGGCACCCCCTCTAAGGGGCCCGTTACGGCGAACTTGACGATCTCAATCGCGACGAAGTTCAGCATGATCGTGCTGATGACTTCCGGCACGCCACGCCAGGCGCGAAGCGCTCCCGCGACCGCTGCCCAAGCGCCGCCGCCGAGAATCCCGAGCAACAACATCGCCGGCACGAACACGGATGTGGGGAGCTCCGCGCTCACTCCGAGCCAGGTCGTCAGCAGCGTGCCGACCAGAAGCTGCCCTTCCGCGCCGATGTTGAGCGCGCCGCAGCGGAAGGCGACCGCTACGGCGAGCCCCGTGAGGATGATCGGGCACGCATTCGTCAGCGTGACGCCCCATCCACGAGCCGAGCCCACGCTGCCCACCCAGAACGCCCGCAGGCAGGACGCGAGGTCGTAGCCGCTCGCCGCCAGCAGGATCAGAGCGAGTCCGAGCGACGCGCCGATCACAGCGAGCGTCCTCGCCAGAGGCATCAGCCGGGCAGCAACCCGAGCGGCTCGAGCGTTCTGCAGCCACGGCATCACGATGCCGCTCCCAGTCCGAGCATCCATTGCCCGACGATGGCGCGAACCTCGGCGGTTCCCGGTGGGAGCTCGCGGAGAGAACCTCGGAAAAGGACGCC
>Ga0194120_10002899_pt1 | contig 28836 bp, 29 predicted proteins | sample TA2MahCa65mmetaG_FD_148642 | JGI IMG/M metagenome (GOLD analysis project Ga0194120, IMG submission 148642) | Freshwater microbial communities from Lake Tanganyika, Tanzania - TA2015019 Mahale Deep Cast 65m | ecosystem: Environmental > Aquatic > Freshwater > Lake | place: Tanzania: Lake... | reverse complement strand
CAGCGAAGCAAAAAAGCAAGGTGGCCGCCCTTGCGGACGGCCACCAGCTAGGCAGGAAGAATCTCGCCGCGGATCAGCGACGACGGCGGCTCGCCAAGCCAGCCACGCCGAGGAGCGCCATGGCGCCCGGGGCGGGGACGATGCCGATGCTGAAGGTGCCGTCAGCGAAGAGCGCGGTGGTGGTGCCAGCGACCTTGTAGGCGTGCTTCAGGTAGAAGGTGGCGAGAGCGTCGGCATCGCTGCCGTTGCGGACGATCTGCGCAAGCAGCATGCGGTAGCCGCCCTGGGTTCCACCGACGCCGATGGCGTTCGGGGTGCCGGGGGTCGCGTCGTACCAGCCAGCGCCATTGTTGATGTCACCAATGGTGCCACCGTTAGCGAAGCCGGGGTCCAGAGCGCTGCCCCAGCCAGAGTTGGTGGCGAGGCCGCTGGCGGTGACCCACGAGTCTTCTCCGCGGTCAGCGGCCGAGACCGACGCGCCAGCCATCCAGGTGCCGACTTCACCGTCAGCGGTGAAGAAGTCCTGGTGACGAGCGTTCATCGTGCCCGACTGGGTCGCGAAGTTGAACGCGTTCAGGAACACGAGACCACTCTGGTCCCAGTTTCCGTACACCTTGTATGCAATGTTTCCGCCCGCAGTGACGCTGCGTTCGACGGAGTAGCCGGTAAATCCGGCAGAAGCGACCGAAGCAACGGCCGCGGCGAGCAGGGAGCCCGCAACGAGGGACTTCTTCATCTTTCTTCCTTTCGAAACCTAGGGAAAAGGGGGGAGAGGGAACTGCTTCGTGGCGAGGGATGCCAGAAGCACGTTCAGCCTAGATCAGCGTTGGGGGTGGTCAAGCCGAGGAGCAAGGAAAAGGCAAAAACAAACAACTTGGTCCCTTTTCCACTTCACTCGGACCAGAGCCAAAGATCGAGATTGACTGACGATACGCACGGGGCGCTTCGTCAGTTCCACATCAAGTTACGACGCGGACAGAAGGCCGTCAAGCAAGAGGGGCTTGGATCCGACGATTCTTGCGGGCTGAACGGACCCGAGCAAAGTCTCGGCTCCGTCAGGGGCAGGAATAGCCACAATGAGGTCGCCCGGAGTTCGTCCGATAAGTTGCCGTCGACTGACGACCTGGCTTGAGGCGGTCGGCAGCTTCCCCGCCACGCTCAGACCCACATGACCACTGGGAACCTGCGTGCTGCTCGAACGATCGCGAATGTCCTCCACAAAGACGGGAACCGATCGACCGACCCACCGCTCATGGGCGCGCGCGCTCACGGCGTTCTGCAGCGCGAGCAGTGCGTTGTTTCGCGCACGCTTCACGCTGTCTGGAACATCGTCCGGGAGTCGATCGAACGCCACGGTGCCTGGTCGTGGGCTGTACTTGAAAATGAAGTTGTTCTTGTAGGGCACCTTGCGAATGAGATCGCAGGTTTGCTCGAAGTCCTCGTCGGTCTCGCCGCAGAATCCAACGATGATGTCGCCACCGATGGTGCAGTCGGGCAGAGTGGTGGTGACGCGATCGATGAACTCGAGGTACTCCGCAACGGTGTAGCCGCGATTCATCGCCTTCAGCATCCGATCACTCCCGCTCTGGGCTGGCACATGCAGGTACTGACAGATGCGTGGCGAGTCCCGCATGACCTGCAGGATGTCGTCTCCAAAGTCCCGGGGGTAGCTCGTGACGAACCTCAGCCGCTGAAGGCTCGGTACCTCCTCGTGGATGCGGTGCAGCAAGTCGGCGAAGCTTGTTGTTCGGGAGCCGGCGGCCGGCGGCTGCCTGAACACGGACAGGCCAGGGCCAACCTGGGGGGCCTCGTGGCCATCGACCGTCAGCGCGGTTCCGTGCGTGTACCGATAATGGTTGATGGTCTGCCCGAGGAGCGTGATTTCGACGACCCCAGCATCGACCAAGCGCTTGCACTCTTCGACGATGTGCGCGGGTGGACGGTGGACTTCGGCGCCCCGCGTGTGCGGAACCACGCAGTAGGTGCAGAATTTGTTGCAACCCCGGGTGATGCGGACATACGCCGACCGAGACTTGGCGTCGTTCGCCACGGGCTCGAAGGCCCGGCTCAGGTCGAGGATCTCAAGGTTGTCTTCGGCGGCCTGCAGCGTCGCGGTTCGGCGACTCTTGTTGCCCGCAAGCGCGATTCGCTCGGATCGGTCGGCGGCATCCGCCCGAGCCGCGTTGTCGATCAAGAGCGGCAGCCGATCGAGTTCGCCCGGTCCGCACATCAGGTCGACCTGGGGGTAGCGCTTGAATAGATCCACGCCGTCCCGTTCGGCCATGCAGCCGATGACGCCGACAATCAGCTGCTCGCCCTGCTTCTTGCGGACCCCCGCGAGTCCAAGCCTGCTGTAGACCTTTTGCTCGGCGTGCTCCCGGACACTGCAGGTGTTGAAGAGCACGACTTGCGCGTCGTCAGGATGAGCCACGAACTCGTGCCCGAGCGAGAGCAACTGTCCTCGCACGAGCTCGCTGTCGAGCTCGTTCATCTGGCAGCCGAAGGTTTCGAGGTACACGCGCATCGATCGAGCGAGGATAGCGCGACCATTCGTCGGAACTGCAGGTCCGCGCCCGCCCGTGCCGATATCTGGACGTGCTCCGCGCTGGCCACGGCATCGCTCTCCTCGCCCTGACGCTGCTCCTCATCGGAGTGGTGTTCGTCAATAGTGCCGAGGTCACGGTGGCCCGCGACACGCGCACGACCCTGGCGGCGGTGTTGCTGGACCGGCACACGATCTTTGCGATCGCCTCGATGGGCTGCCTGCTCTTGGGTGTGGTGCTGCCGATCGAGCGGATCGCGAGTTGGTCGGGCTGGCGTTCGCCCTTGGCTTGGGCAACCGCGCTGAGTCTGCTCGGGTTGCTGGCCGTACACATTCCAGGCATCGGGAAGGAAGTCAATGGCGCCAGCCGATGGGTCAGCCTTGGGCCGCTCACCTTCCAACCGAGTGAGCTCGCCAAGTGGCTGATGCCGATCGGTTTGGCGTGGTACATCGCACGAACGGGCGAGCGCATGAAGCGAATCGTGCCGGGTTTCCTGCTCCCCATGGCGATCGTGGGTGTGGTTGCCCTTGGCATTGCTGGCGAGGATCTTGGCACCGCGGTGTTGGTCATGGGCGTCGGCGTGATCATGCTGCTCGCGGGTGGGGCCAGCATCTGGAACGCGGTGGCATTCCTGCCCGTTGGCGTCGCAGGTTTCGTCGCGCTGGTCTTCATCAGCCCGTATCGACTGCAGCGCATCCTCTCGGTGCTTGATCCGTACAGCGATCCGCAGGGCACCTGCTACCACATCATCCAAAGCATGGGCGCCATTTCGGGTGGCGGCGTAGCCGGACGCGGGCTCGGCAACAGCGTGCAGAAGTTCGGCTACCTCCCCGAAGGAACGACTGACTTCATCTACTCGATCATCTGCGAAGAGATGGGTTTGCTCGGCGCCGTCGCCGTGCTGCTCCTGTTCGTCGGGTTGGTCTGGTGCATCGTTCAGGTCGTCTCAAGCCGCGTGTCCACGAACGGCGGAGCGACTCATCCCGCGCTCGATCCGATGAGTCGGGTGCTGGCGTTGGGCATTGGCGCGACCGTCGGGCTGCAGGCCGTCATCAACGTCGTCGTCGTGACCGGCATGGCGCCGACCAAGGGCATCGCGCTTCCGCTCATTTCGCGTGGCGGTACCGGCTGGATGATGACCGCGCTCTGCTTGGGCATGGTCATTGCGATGGACCGACGCGTGGCTCGCGCGGAAAAATCGTGCGAGGGGGCTCTTGAGGGATCGCCCGAAGGATCGTGCGAGGGATCGCCCGAAGGACCGTTCGAAGCATCGCCCGGTCGCTCGATCGCGGGAGCGGTTCCGCTCGACGGCGAAGCATCCGGCGGCATGCCGGTGCCAGCAGAGCCATGACGGTAGCCGCTGTGAGCGCAGGCGTGTCGTCCAGCCCGTCGCTCGCCGTGGCGCCCAAGTGCGTGCTGCTCGCGGGCGGTGGTTCCGGCGGGCACATCAGCCCGGGATTGGCCGTCGCGGAGCGCATGAAGGCGATCGATCCGGGGTGCAGGCCGGTCTTCGCGTGCAGCCAGCGCCCGATCGACGCGCAGATGTTGACCGAGGCAGGAGTTGAACATCTTGCCATTCCGGCCGAGCCGATGTCGATGCAACCACGGAAGCTGTTCCGGTGCGTTCGCTCGTTCGTCCTCGGACGCGCAGCTGTTCTTCGAATGATGGATCGGTTGAAGCCGTCGTGGGTCGTTTCCCTGGGTGGCTTCGTCACGGCGCCCGTCGTGCATGCAGCGCGCGCGCGTGGTGTGCCGGTGTTGCTGGTCAATCTCGATGCCACGCCGGGTCGAGCAAATCGCTGGGTGGCCCGACGCGCGCGCGAGGTGGTCAGTGCGATTCCGACACCCACGCTTCCGGGCTTCGCGCGTGAGATCATCGGCATGCCGCTGCGGCGTCTGGCGCTGGCGCCGGCCGAGCAGACATCATGCCGCGAGCAACTTGGATTGCTCCCGGGTGTTCGCACGCTGCTCGTGACGGGCGCGAGCCAAGGTGCAAACAGCCTGAACGATTTCATGTTGCGCTTGGCCGAGCGCGAACCGACGGCGTTCAAGGACTGGCAAGTTCTCCACCTGTGCGGCCCGAGCGTGAGCGGCGGTGCAGCGCGCTTCGAAGCGGGGTACCGCGCTGCGGGCGTGCGCGCGGTCGTCTTGCCGTTCCTGCACCGCATGGGATTGGCCTGGGGCGCCGCCGATCTGGCGCTCAGCCGTGCCGGAGCCAACAGCGTCGGCGAGGCAGCGGCCAATCATGTTCCCACGATCTTCGTGCCGTATCCGTACCACGCCGACCTGCATCAGATGCACAACGCGATGCCGCTCGTCGATCAGGGCGCAGCGGTGCTGGCGATGGATGCGATCGAGCCCGAGGCCAACCTGCGAGCGCTGGGCGAGCCGTTGTTGAAGTTGATCCACGATGACGCCGCGCGCCACGCGATGCGTGCTCGGCTCGAGGCGCGCAGTGAACCAGACGCCGCAGAGCGCATCGCGCGCTTCCTGCTTGGTGCGGGATCGTTCAGTTGATCTGATGGCGTGGTGAATGCGGCACACTGATCCCCGCCGCCGAATCTCGCGCGCCGTCACTCAGAGCGTGACGAGGCACTCCGAAAGCAGGTCGATCGCCGCCTTCAGATCCTTCTTGTCGATCGACTCGGTGACGGTGTGGATGTAGCGAGTTCCAGCACCAATCGCGATGCACTTGGCACCCTTGCCGCTGCGCTGGATGGCAGCGCCGTCCTGACCACCGCGCGGCAGAACTGCGCGCTGGTGGGGGATCTTCTTGCGCTTGGCGATCGCGCAGACTTCGGTGAGCAGTCCGTAGTCGCTGATCATGCTGCTGTCCTGGACCATGACGGCGGCGCCCAGACCATGCTTGGTGACGCGCTGCGACTCCGGCACACCCGGCGTGTCGCACGCCAGATTCACATCGAGTCCGATGCCGATCTCAGCTCCGACAGAGTTGGCCGCGGTCATGGCACCGCGAAGTCCAACTTCTTCCTGGGTGGTGAACGCCATGACAAGGTCGCGCGACAGCTGGCCCCGTCGCTTGGCGATCGCGCGGGTCGCTTCGATGGCCAGGAAGCACGCGAAGCGATTGTCGAGCGCCTTGCTGATGACGGCATTGGGCAGGTCGAGGAAGGGTTCGTCCATCACGACGAAGTCGCCGACTTGCACACGGCGCTTCACATCGCCCGCGTCGCGGCCGAGGTCGACGAAGAACTCCTCGGTCCCTGGCACCTTGCTGCGCTCGGCCTCGCTCGAGATGTGGATCGGCTTGCCACCTGGATTCAATACGCCCTTCAGGTCGCCCTTCTCGGTGACCACGAGCACGCGGCGGCTGAACAGATTGCGAGCGTCGAATCCGCCAGCAGGATTCAGCCAGAGAAAGCCCAGCTCATCGACATGGCGAACATAGAAGCCGATCTCATCCATGTGCGCGGCGACCAGGATCGGACCACGCGAACGCTTGCGCGCCTTGATGGTGCACAGCAGCGAACCCATCGGATCGACCGTGACTGAGTCGAACAGTCCCTTCGTTTCCTTCTGCACGAGCGCACGAACGCGCTCCTCGCGACCAGGGATGCCGGGGGTTTCGCACAGACGCTGCAGCAGGGAGATGTCCATGGGTCGGGAAACCTATCATGGTCCGCCCATGCACGATGCTCTCCACGCTCTCCATGCCGAGTTCGCCCGCGGCGAGGCGCAGCGTCGGGATCGAGCCGTGGCGCAGGCGCCGGGTGCTGGTGATCGCGGTGCCGGAATTCTTCCCGCGGCTGGCCAAGTGCAGTATGTGCCTTGGGCTGACGGTGGCGAACCCGTCGCCCTGATGCCGGCCTGTTTCGGCAGCGTGGAAGTGGAGTACGCGGCGATCCGCCGAGGATGCGCGCTCCTGGACGGTTGCACGCGAAGCGGAATTCTGGTGCGCGGTCAGGATCGTCTCGATGTGCTGCAGCGCATGCTCACGCAAGACCTTCGCGGGCTTGAAGTGGGCGGCGTCCGGCGCAGTTTCTGGCTCAACCGCAAGGGACGGATCGACGCAGATCTCACGGTGGTCGCCTTCGAGGATCACTGGCTCATGGAGTGCGATGCGCTCGATGCAGACCACTCCGTCACGAGCTTGTCTTCGTTCATCTTCAGCGAAGACATCACGATCGAACGGGGCGCGGCGAGGCGTCGATTGTCGCTCGCGGGTCCTTCGACCTTCGAGGTCCTGGCGACAGTCGGTGCAGAGACGACCGAACTGGCGCACGCTGATGCCCGGTCATGCCTCGTCGAGATCGCCGGAGTTCCGTGCGAAGCATGGCGCTTGGATTGGTTCGGCGTGCCGACGGTCCATCTGGCGTGTGGGGCCGATCGAGCGGCGGATCTCTGGAAGGCACTGGTGGCACAAGTGGATCTGACCCATGGCGGGCGACGCGTGCGACCGTGCGGTTGGTATGCGCAGAACATCGCTCGCATCGAATCGGGTGAGCCATGGTTCCATGTGGACTTTGGTCGTGAGAGCTTGCCGCATGAGAGTGGCATGCTGCGCGAGCGCGTGAGCTTCACCAAGGGGTGCTACCTCGGGCAGGAAATCGTGGCTCGCATGGAGAGCTTGGGCAAGCCCAAGCAGGTTGTGGCAGCCTTACGCATCGTTGGCGACGCGTTGCCCACGGCAGGGGAGCAAGTCTTCTCGCTCACCGAGGGCGGGGGACTTGCCGATCAGGTCGGTGTGATCACCAGCAGCACGCTGAGCCCGTTGCTCGGGGCAGCCAGCATTGCTCTCGCCACGGTGCGCACCGCGCACGCCCTGCCGGGATCTCTCCTTGCGGTCAACGCGGAGGGCATGACGGTTCGTGCCGTCGTGCAGCCATCACTTCGATTTGTCGAGGCAAAGCCATGATGATCGTGCAGCCATCATTTCGATGTGTCGAGGTCATGCCATGATGCCGCACTTCCTGCCATGCATGGAGGCCACGCCATGACCGGCGCATCACTGTTTCAGGCGGTCCTGGCGTCGCAGGATCTCTCTGGAGTCGCCGAGACGACTGACTTTCGCATCGTGCCAGAGTTTTGGCTCTTCGTCGCCGCCGGTGTGCTGTCCGTGGCGCTCGCGATCGGCATCGCGATCTTCTGGCGTCGCATCAGCAAGGATCACGATCGGGACACGCGATGAAGCGCATCCGCATCACCGAGGTCGGGCCACGCGACGGCTTGCAGAACGAGAAGGCGATCGTTCCCGTCGCTGCGAAGGTCGCGTTCGTCGAAGCTCTTTCGGCGGCTGGTTGCAGCGAGATCGAAGTGACGAGCTTTGTCCCGCCCAAGTGGGTTCCGCAACTTGCCGATGGCGCGCAGGTCTTGCGCGCGATCACTCGAAGGCCGGGCGTGATCTACAGCGCGCTGGTGCCCAACGAGCGCGGTCTTGAGGGAGCGCTGGCTTGCGGCGTGGATGCCGTAGCCGTGTTCGCGGCCGCGAGCGAGGGCTTCAGTCGTCGCAACACGAACGGTTCGATCGATGAGGTGCTCGCGCGTCTGGCGCCCGTGATCCGCACAGCCAAGGCCTCGGGAGTTCGTGTTCGCGGATACCTGTCGTGCGTGATCGCGTGTCCGTTCGACGGTCCGATCGATCCCTCCGCGGTCGCCCGCTGCTCAGCGCGCCTGCTCGACCTGGGGATCGATGAGTTGGATCTGGGCGACACCATCGGTGCTGGGACCCCCGACTCGGTCGAGGCGATGTACGCCGCCGTTGCCAGCGTGGTTGACCCAGCAGCGACGATTCTGCATCTGCACGACACGCGTGGTGCTGCACTGCGTTGCGTCGAACGCGCGTTGAGCCTTGGTGTTCGGTCGTTCGATTCGGCCGCGACCGGCTTGGGTGGCTGCCCGTATGCGCCGGGTGCGCCTGGCAATCTGGCAACCGAGTTCTTGGTTCGCGCCTTGGACGCCGGCGGATGGCACACCGGGATCGATGCGGACGCGGTCGCTTTGGCCGGGTCACAGGTCCGAGCCGCCTTCGACTCTGGTCAGGCTGACGGATAACTGCGTTCGGACGCGCGCGACGCCTTCCGCAACGGCCCGAGCTTCGCTATCGTTCGGGGCTCGCCGCTTCCGGATGTCACGGAAGCCCCCTGACCGGGGACCACGGCGCTCCTGGGCTTCGGCCCGACAGGAACGAATGGAGTCACGCATGTCGCAATTCACCCCGCCTCCTCCGCCGACCTTCAAGCGCACCGTTGGCGCCAAGGGCAAGTCCTTCATCGACTACAAGCAGGTCGAAGAGCTTCGTCGGGCGATGACGCCCAATGGCAAGCTCTATGGCCGCAAGCGCCTTGCGCTCGACGCGCAAGCTCAGAAGCAGTTGACGCTCGCTGTGAAGCGCGCCCGCTTCATGGCGCTGCTGCCGTACACCAACGCCGGCACCTGATTGCGTCAGCCCGTTGAACCCAACCCGAGCAGCCGTCGCAGCGCGCGGACGGTGCGGTGCCACATCAAGTGCACACGCAGCGTGGTCAGTGCGTGGTGATCGGGGCTCATCGTGCGCAGCCGGCCAATGCAGGCCGAGGCCAATCGAAGATCGCCACGACGAAGCCCAGCCACAGCGGCATTGAACGCGCTGGTCGCGCAGTGTCGATCGAGCTCAAGCGCCAAGAGTGCCGCGCGTGGATCGTCGTGCTCAACGGCCGCCAAGTAACCGATGAGGCGTGCCACTTGGGGCTGGTTGCAGAGTTCGCCTGCATCCTTGGGCTCGCGGCCAACGAAGGCCAGATCGAAGGCAAGTTTGCGCGCACCAAGACCCAGCGCCAGTTCCGCCAGAACGACATAGCCAGTGCTCGGGTGATCGTCGAGTGCCGTCGTCGATCCGATTTCGCGCGTTCGAGCGACCACGGATTGCAAGGCGTATCGCGCGCCGCCGGTATCGCCAAGCCGGATCGCAGCTTCAGCCAAGCCGGCGAGCGCAACCGTGTCGCCCGGTTCCATCGCGAGCGAACGCTCAAAGCTCGCGCGCGCATCGGCGTACCGAGCCAGTCGCATCAGCGCGAATCCGCGCCGACGCGATGCATCGGACTGGAACTCGCCGTGGAGCGATGCGACCTTGAATGCCTCTTCGGATTCGTCGAGCCGACCAAGCGACTCAAGCACGAGGCCAAGGCCGATGTACGGCGCACCGCTGTCGTCCTCGCCGTTGCCAGCGGTGTCGGGTCGGGGCATCGGGCTTGCAGCGCAGACGGCGCGGAAGATGCGCAGCGCCTTGCGGTGCTCGCCGCCGAACTGCAACGCGAAGCCGAGCCGAGTGCGAAGTCCGGGGAGTTCGGCGCCCTGGCCCTGCGCGTGCTCGTAGCACCACGCTGCTCGAGCGTGATCACCCCGGCGCGCACAGACATCGCCCATCTCGATCGCGGTCAGCGGAAGCTGCGACCCGTACTCCTGCGCCGTGTAGTACGCGACCTCAGCTTCGTCGTAGCGCTCCATCGCGCTGAGCGCGTGGACTTGGAGCGCCCACGCAGGATCGTGCGAGCTGTCCGAACGCGAGGCGGCCTGCGCCCACTCAAGACTCAGTTCGTGAAGTCCCATGCGGGCAGCGCAGGCTGCAGCCATCGTCTGGGCAGTGCAGGGGGCGTCGAGCTCCTCGGCCGCCTGCGTGTAGGCATGGAGGGCATCTTCAAGCCGACCTGAACCCTCGAGGGCCCGACCCAGATGGACCTGCCACTCTGGGTGGGAATCATCTGCTTCGAGCGCAAGTCGGAGCACCGGAACGGCCACGGCGAAATCGCCCTTGCTCATGCGCTCAAGCGCATAGCGAACGGCATCGGATGGCGACTCGAATTCGCGTTGCTCCTCGCCCATGCACCGATGGTACGCGGCACGATGTCCATTGGATCGGGCAATCCCAAACCAATGGGCGGGCTAGTACACCTCGATCATGCAGCGTCGGGTCGCGTGGACGCGGCGGCGCAGCTGGTCCTCGGTCCAGGAATCTGGCGCAAGTCCGGCGAGCTCCTCGTGCAGGCTCAGGTACTGGTCACCGAGCCCGTGGCGCGCGAGCAGTCGATAGACGCCGACCTGCATGCCAGACAGTCCGCACAGATAGACCAGTCCGCGGGGGCCAGCCAAGGTCGGTCGCAGGCTGTCCATGATCCCGTCCATGAACTGATGGACATACACACCGCGCCCTGGCGTTGCGGCGGACTCTCGGCTGATCACCGTGTGGTAGGTGAAGTTGGGGTGCGCGGCGGCCAGACCGGCGAACCAGTCGTCGTAGATCAGGTCGGTCGTGTAGGGCGTCCCCATGACCAAGGTGATCGACGAGGTCGTCGGTCGCCACGCAGCTCGGGCGGGCGTGCCCGCCGGCGGGCCGACGAGGAGTTCGTGGAGCATCCCTCGGAAGGGGGCGATGCCCGTGCCGGTGGCCACAAAGAGGTAGTCGTGCGCCTGGCGATCGGTGGGCAGAACAAACCGCTTGCCGGCTGGACCGGTGACCTGGACCTGGTCGCCCATCTTCCGATCGCACAGGAAATTGCTGCAGACGCCGAGGAACAGCCCATGATCGTCGGCATCGTCGCCGGGTCGCTGCGGCTTGCGCTCGTCAATGAGGCGCTTGACGGTGGTGCTCAGCACACGACCATGCCCATCTTCGCCGTATCCGGGGCTGGCAATGGAGTACAGCCGCACCTTGTGTGGCTTGCCATTCGCGTCCGTGCCCGGCGGAACAACACCGAAGCTCTGTCCGGCCAGGAACCGTCCCGAGAGCGGCGTGCCACCGACATCGATGCAGACATGGCGAACGATGCTCGCCGACTTTCCTTTGGTGCACAGCGTCGACGACGCGATGACCGCGTTCGCTGGCGCATTCGGCGGCACGAGATGCATGCAGACCTCGGGCATCGACGGCTCGTTCACGGTGGCGTGGTCGCTCATGGACGGTCGGATGCTACGAGACGCAAAATCATCGTCAATGCGTTTGGAAGCCCCACAGGCCATCGAGCCGATGTCATAATGCGACGCGGTCGCATGGATGCGGCTCCAGATTCCTGACGTGAGGTGATCGATGGCAATGGAATGCTTCGTGATCGAGGGCGGGCAACGGCTCAGCGGCGAGGTCCGCATCGAAGGGGCCAAGAACGCCGCACTTCCGCTTCTCTGTTGTTCGCTGCTGACCGATGACACGGTCCAGCTCGACAACGTCAGCGACCATGCCGATATCGACAACATGCTGAAATTGCTGGGCGAACTCGGCATGGGTGTCGAACGCACGCCCGGCCGGATTCGCGTGACCGGCTCGAGCGACGACACTTCGGCCGCCAGCTACGAGACCGTCAAGAAGATGCGCGCCTCGATCAGCGTGCTTGGACCGCTCGTCGCCAAGCGGGGCAAGGCCTTCGTGAGCCTGCCGGGCGGTTGCGCGTTCGGCGATCGTCCGGTTGACCTGCACCTGCGCGGATTGCGCGCGCTCGGTGCGAAGATCGAGATGGACGGCGGGTACATCACGGTGAGCGCCGACCGCCTCAAGGGCGCCACGATCTTCCTTGGTGGCCCGAACGGCTCGAGCGTCGGTGCGACGGAGAATGTGATGTGCGCGGCGACCCTGGCCAAGGGACGGACGGTCATCGAGGGCGCTGCATGCGAGCCCGAGGTCGTCGATGTGGCGCGCCTTCTGCGCTCGATGGGCGCGAAGATCACTGGGGACGGTTCACCTCGCATCATCATCGAGGGCGTGGATGAGCTGTCCGGCGCTTCCCACTCGGTCATGCCGGACCGCATCGTGGCTGGCACCTACGCGATCGCCGCGGCAATCACGAACGGCCAAGTGGTCCTGCACGACTTCCCGTACGACAGCCTGCTCTGTGCCATCGATCGCTGGAGTGAGATTGGTGTGCACATCACGAAGGTGAATGCCTCGGACAGCGACGAGCGTTGCAGCGTCAGGGTGGCCAGTGACCGGGTTCTACGGCCGACCACGATCACGACGCAGCCGCACCCGGGCTTCCCAACGGACCTGCAGGCCCAGTTCATGGCCTTGCTCACCCAGGCTCAGGGCAACTCGATCATCACCGAAAAGATCTACACCGAGCGCTTTCTCCATGTCGCCGAACTGGCTCGCATGGGGGCGCAGGTGCAGCGCAATCAGAATGTCTGCGTGATCACGGGCCGAAGCCATCTGAGCGGCGCCGAAGTGATGGCGAGCGACCTTCGTGCGAGTGCCTGCCTGGTCCTGGCCGGCTTGGCCGCCGAGGGCGAGACGATCGTGCACCGCGTCTACCACCTTGACCGTGGCTACGCGCGCATGGAACAGGTCCTCAACCGTCTGGGCGCCAAGGTGCTGCGCGTTCCCGCCGAGCATGTTCGCGAGATCGCTGCGTCACGCGGACCCGGCCACCGACTGGGACTGGCGGCGTCGCCGTTCACCCAAGACGAGGGCTGACGTCACCGCGACATTCAGGCTCGGCACATCGTCCGCCTCGCGCAGGGCGTGCTGGGTCTGCATGGGCAGATGGACGGTCATGCCGCAGACATCCATGGTCGCCTGACGGACGCCGGCGCCTTCGGCACCGAAGACGAAGACGCATCGTGGCGGCATGGGTGCTTCCCAGAGTGGTTGAGCGCCCGGGCAGTCCTCGACCGCGATCAGCGCGAATCCGTGGCGATCACGCAGTTCGGTGAGCGCCTGATGCAGCATGGTCGCGCGCGCCCACGGAACGGTGAAACTTCGACCGCTGGCGATTCTGATCGCCTTGCGATGCAGTGGGTCACCACAACGCTCGCTGAGCAGGAGCGCGGCATCGCCGAAGCACGCTGCGTTGCGAAACAGGCTTCCGATGTTGTCCGTGTGGACGATGCCATCGCCCGCAAGCACCGTGCATGTCGCTGGCAACACCGCGGCGAAAGCATCGAGATCAGCGCAGGCAGCATCCTCGCTCTTGCGGCGCTTGGCGTTGGGCTCGCCCGGTCGTGAACAGAGCATGATGGCGCCGTCGTGCATCCGGTAGCCCGTCAGGTCCGTGAGTTCATCGTGTTCGATGCGGTGGACGACCAGCGGGAAGTACCCCACGGCGTCGCCGATCTCCTCGATCGCTGCATCGCATGCGAGCAGTTCGAGCGGGCGTACACGAGGGGTCATGCGTGCGCGACCGAGTTCGTCGGCATGCATGGCGTGCAGGGCACGCCGGATGACCCGCGGGCTTTCAGCAAGAAAAAGTCCATCGCCGCGCAGGTCACTGTCGAAGGCGTTGGCGAAGAAGGGGCTAGGCGCCGACATGGGCGTGCGTGGCTCAGCCGCCGCTGCCGCGGACGAGCGTTTCGTTGTCGGGCGAGCGATTGACGGCGGCGACGAGTTGCTCGACCTGCACGAACGGCGGCATGCTCATCAGTCGGCGACGCAGTGCGGTCATCGTCTTCAACTCGCGCTCACCCATGAGCAGATGTTCCTTGCGCGTGCCGCTGGCGGCGAGGTTGATGGCGGGGTAGACCCGACGCTCGGCGATGGAGCGATCCAAGATCAACTCCATGTTGCCGGTGCCCTTGAACTCCTCGAAGATCACTTGGTCAGCGCGGCTGCCCGTATCGACCAGGCATGTCGCGATGATCGTCAGGCTGCCACCCTCTTCGGCCTTGCGAGCGGCGCCGAAGAGCTGCTTGGGGATCTCGAGCGCGCGAGAATCAAGCCCCCCCGACATCGTGCGACCGCCAGTGGAGTACCGACGATTGTTGTTGAATGCCCGGCCGAGCCGCGTCAGGCTGTCGAGCAGCACCACCACATCCTTGCCGGCTTCGAACAGTCGACGGGCGCGCTCGATGGCCATGATGCCCATCTGCGTGTGGCGCTCAAGGTCCTGATCGTTGCTCGACGCAAGGACGAGCGCCGGCACATTGCGTCGGAAGTCCGTGACTTCTTCGGGGCGTTCGTCGATGAGCAGCGCAATCACTTCCACCTGCGGGTGGTTGTGCTTGATCCCATGGGCGATCTGCTGCAGCAGGATGGTCTTGCCCGCCTTGGGCGGCGCAACGATCAGGCCGCGCGTTCCGAAGCCGATTGGGCAGAAGAGATCGATCAGCCGACACGCAGGTGGACAGCCCCGATACTCCAGGTGCATGCGAGGTTGCGGATCGATGCTGGTGAGTTCGCCGTACGGTGGGCGTGCGGCCCAGACCGAAGGCTCAAGTCCTTCGACCGATTCAACGCCGACGACCATGCGGCGGAGCTTCTTCGGGCCGCGGCGCTTGCGCACGCGAACCATCTGCGCGTTCACGGTGACTTGATTGCCGTTGCGCAGGTTGAACCGCTGCACGAGCTCCATCGGAACCTGCGGTTCATCGTGTGCGGGCATCCATCCGTTGCCGCCGAACTGCCGCAGTCGGGCCTCATGGCTCGAGATGTCGAGCACGCCAGAAAGTTGTTCAATCGGGGCTGGTGGGTCGGGCGTGTGATGCCGATCGGCTGCGTCGTCCCACGATTGGGCGTCGTCCTGGTCGTCGCCATCGCCTTCATCGCCGAGTTGTTCCGGCGTGTCGTCGAGCACTGCTGCAGCTGAGCGTTGCTGCTGCTGCTGCTGCGTGCGCGGCTGCACCTGGTGTCGTGGTTCGGGGCGCTTGGGGGCCGGCGGAGGGGGCGGGGCCAACTCTGGATTCGCCGCGATCGCCGCAGCTTCGGCGTCCGCCTTGGCGATGCCATCAAGGTCCGACGGGTCGAACTTCATCCACGCGTTTCCGACGCGGCGGAAGATCGGTTTCACGATCGGTGCTGTCGGCTCGGCGGGGGGGAGCGAGTCGACGGCAGAGGTGGTCGGCTGCGCAACCTCCGTGGCCGCTTGGCTCGGTGCCGTTGGGTCGAGTGCGACCACAGATTCCGCGACGGTGCTCAAGAGCGCGCTCGCCGCGGACTTCTTGACGGATGTGCGCTTTGCCTTCGGGGCGGGCGTTCCGGTGCGCGCGCGCGAGACCTTGGTCTTGGATGCGCTGACCGTCTTTTTCGGTGCTTTCGTGGTGAGCTTGGCGGCTCGCTTGGTCGCGGGCTTCGTCTTCGCGGCGCGCGTGACCGAACCCTTCGCCTTGCGGGGCGTGGTTGCGGGCTTTGCTGTGGCGGCCTTCGAGGCCTTGGGCTTGGGCTCCTTTGAGCCCGTCTTCTTCTTGGTAGCCATGCAGTGGAAGGCGCCGCACGAACGGCTGGACCCGCCGCTGAGGCGAGGCCCACGAACCCGAATTCGTTCAGGGTGCGCGCCGCGGGAACCGCAGCGCCTTCGGGTTGAAGTAGATCACATCCACAGCGCTGCGTCAAGCCAATCGAGTCGAAACGGTCGGGCTTTCACGGTTCCGGTGCGTTGATTCGACAGGCAGCCAGAGGATGGGTGCGAGTTCGGGGGATCGGATCATCCCGCGACGATCACCGAGGAAGATGGAGGGGCGCCGGACCGGATCAGCCGGCGTCACGCGACGCGGCATCTGCAACGAGCGCGGCGCACCGCGCATTGTCCAGGAGCAGCGCGATGTTGGCATCGAGCGACTGGCCTTTGGTGCGCGCAGCAACCTGGGCCAGCAACCATGGCGTCACCAAGTTGCCTTCGATGCCGGCGGCCATCGCCTCAGCGGCAAGTTCGTCCGCCAAGATGGACGAGCCACCGTGATCCAGAGCGTGCACGGCCGGGCATGGATTCGCAAGCAGCACGCCCACGCTTGGCAGCAACGACCAGTGTGCACGGCACGCTCGCGCCGCATCGTGCGGTGTGGCCACCGTGGCGTGCAAGGGAAGCGAACCTGCACCGTCCGTGAACTCAGGGAAGGTGTCTGTGGCGAGACCAATCACAGGAACGCCAAGGCACTCGAGTGCCTCGAGCGTTGCTTTCAGGTCCAGGATGCTCTTCGCCCCACTCGAGATGACGCACACCGGCGTGCGCGCGAGCGCGCCAAGATCGGCGCTCAGATCGAGCGTCTGCGCGAAGCCGCGATGCACGCCGCCGATCCCGCCCGTTGCGAAGTGCCGAATCCCTGCAAGGCCGCACGCGACGAGCGTGGCACTCACTGTGGTGCCCGCACACGATCGAGCTGCGCAGAGCGGGCCGAGGTCACGGACGCTCGCCTTGCGCGCATCGCGATCGGTGGCCAATCTTTCGAGATCGCCGCGAGTGCAACCCACCTTGAGCGCTCCGTCGATGACGGCGACCGTGGCGGGCACGCCGCCATGGGTCCGCACCACGCGCTCCATCGCGATGCTCAAGGAAAGATTGAGCGGAACGCCACGAGCAAAGTCAGGCTGATGAGCGACGACCGGTGGAAGCCCGGTGGCAGGCTCGCGTGGCAGGCCATGGGTGAGCACCGCCGATTCGAGCGCCACCACCGGACGGCCATGCGCGAGCGCATCGCGGACCTCGTCGGCGATCAGCAGCGGTCCGTTCGCCATGACTCAGCGTCGGCGCGTGGCGAGACGCCCGCCGAGCCGCCTGGGCGGTGGAAGCATCGGCACGACACCGCCGGGGAACTTGGCCTCGTCGGCGGGATCGACCTTGGTCGTCGCCAGGATGTCGCGTGACTTTGACTCGGCCGAGGCCGCCTTGCGCTGCGCTTCCTCTGCTCGTCGCGCCACCACGGCTTGCGGGATGGGGCCGGGCGTGAAATCGCTGTACTCCAAGCGCGGGATCTCGATGTTCGCCAGCCGCTCGACGCCCGTGAGCAGGTCGCCCTGGTCAGGGCACACGAACATCCAGGCCACGCCGTTGCGGCCGGCACGCGCCGTGCGGCCGATGCGGTGGATGTAGACCTCGGGGTCCTCGGGGATGTCGTAGTTCACCACATGCGTGATGTCGTCCACATCCAGTCCACGCGCCGCCAGGTCACTGGCGACGAGCACGCTCAACTTGCCATCGCGCAGTCGATCCATGACTTTGTCGCGCTTGCGCTGGTACATGTCGCCGTGCATCGCGTGGGCATCGATGCCCTTATCGTTCAGGTAGAGCGTGACATCGTCGACCGCTTTCTTCGTGCGGCAGAAGACGACGGTCAGGCCCGGCTCTTCGCGACGCAGCAGATGCAGGAGCAAGCGGCGCTTGTCCCACGGTTCGACGCTGAGGTAACTCTGCGCGACCTGCTGCACCGTCAGGCTCTTGGCGACCGTGACGATCTTTTCTGGGTTGCGCATGTAGTTGCGCGCGAGCTTCTCGATCTCATCGCTGATCGTGGCCGAAACGAAGACGGTCTGCGGGTGATTCCGAATGCCGCCGAGGATCTTGCGGATGTCCTCGCGGAAGCCGATGTCCAGCATGCGATCGACTTCGTCGAGCACCGCGTAGCGGACATGGTCGTAGGTGATCAGCCTGCGCTCGCGCATGTCCATGATGCGACCGGGTGTGCCGACGATGATTTCGGGACGGCCCTCGAGGAGGGGGATCTGCTGGCGGATCGGCTGACCACCGTAGATGGGAACGGCCTTCAGACCGGTTCGGCCACCGAGTTCGTGGAACTCCTTCGCGACTTGGATTGCCAGTTCGCGGGTGGGCACGAGGATGAGTGCAGCGAACGCATCGCCGGGCTTGAGCATCTGCAGCGCGGGCAGTGCGAACGCAGCCGTCTTGCCGGTGCCGGTCTTGGCTTGACCAAGGCAGTCCTTCCCCGAGAGCGCGATCGGAATGAGCTTCGACTGGATGAAGGTCGGGTGCTTGAAGCCGAGGCGGTCGAGGTCGGCCAGGATGCTCTCGTTCAGCCCCAGGTCGGCAAAGGTGGTCTGCGTGTCGAAGATCTCGCTCTTGTCCAAAGTGCCTTCTTTCGGTGCGCGCGGGCGCAGCCCCGTGATAGTAATGCACGGACGGCGCAGGGACGCGCAGCATGGATTCCACAAGCACCATCACCATTGATCTGCGGGCCGTTGGTCGGAATGTCCGGCGACTGCGCGGCCTGATCGGCCCAGACCGGGCCATGTGCACAGTGCTCAAAGCAGATGCGTACGGGCTTGGCGCCAATCGGATCTGGCCGGCGATGGTCGAGCACGATGTCGACATGCTCGCCGTCTACAGCTTGCCGCAGGCCAATGCGCTGGCCGACGCTGGCTGCACGGCGCCGGTCCTCGTCCTGATGCCGGTGCATCGGCTCGACCCTGACGACGCCGCTCGGCCGCAGTTCATCGCAGGGCAGGTGCACCTGACGATTCACGACGCCGAGCAAGCACGCGCGCTGATCGCGTCCATTCGCGAGTCAGGGCTTCGCATGCGCGTGCCGGTGCACATCGAACTCGATACGGGCATGACTCGCGGCGGTGCGCGCCCGGCCGAGGCTCAGGGTCTGGTGCAACTCGTGCACACGAGCCGCGAGCTCGAGTTGGCGGGCGTCTTCACGCATCTGGTGGCGAGCGGAAGCGCCGGTGCCACCGATGCGCAGATGCGTTGCCTTGATGAGTGGATGGCTCGATGTTCGACCTGCCTGCCTCGCGGACTCTTGGTGCATGTGGCGAGCAGTCACGCTGCCGTTCGCGATCCGAAATCGCACCGCGGCATGATCCGCGTCGGGCTTGCGTGGACGGGACTTGTAGACGACGAGTGGGGCGCCTTTGGCCGTGACGATGGTTTGGAGTCGGTCGTTCGTTGGACGACGAGCGTGGTGCAAGCCAAACGCGTGCCTGCAGGAACGCCGGTGGGCTACGGCAGCACATGGTGCTCGACGCGCGACACCGTGATCGCGTTGCTCCCCGTGGGCTACGCCGATGGCTACCCATCACCGCAGCCCGGACTGCAGCAGGCGGTCCGCATCCACGCCCGTGGAGCATGGCACACCGTCCCGGTGGTTGGCGCAGTGAACATGGATCAACTGACGGTCGACGCTGGTTCCATCGTCGGCAGTTGGGGGTCGCCGCAGGAACTCTATGGAGCGCCCGTCGAATTGCTCGGGACGGATCGCACGCAGGCGACGCATCCTCTTGAAGTGGCGCGCGTGTCGGGAAGAAAACCCTATGAAATCCTGTGTGGACTCAGTGCGCGCCTGCCCCGCGTGCACGAGGGCGCGCTGATGATCGATCGCTCGATGCGTTCGGCTTCGGCCCCGCGATCTGCAGCTGCGTCGCCCCACGCAGGCGAGTGATCCGCGATGGCTACCGCGGTGGCCTACCTCACGCAAGCGATGGCCGACCTGGCCCGCCAACTTGCGTTCGCGCCGATTCCCGCTGCGCGCAAGCATGTGGCGAATGCCTTGGCCCTGGTCGGCGAGATCGATCCTGATCAGTCCTATCCGATGGGATTCGTGACCTTTCGCATCACGGGATTCCGAGTGGATCGTGGTCCAGATGATCTCGTGCAAGGGGCGGCGATCCGATCGGACCTGTGCACCTTCGTGCTCGAAGTGAGTCGTCGCGCACCAACGACGCCAGATCACTCGACCGGCGCGGTCGTGACCATGACCGAGCTGGCGCAGCGGTGGTCGGTCAGCGACCGCACGCTGCGTCGATGGCGCCGATTTGGGCTCGTGCTCGAGTGGTTTGAGCGAAGTGGCGCCGAACCCGAGCTCGGCGTGCGTGAGTCGATTGCCGATGGTGTGCAACTTCATCATGCGCGAGTCGTCGCCCGTGCCGGGAGGTTTCGGCGTCTTGCCCCGCATGAACGACGCAAGGTCATCGAGGCCGTTGCACGCGAAGCCGGGCGCGCACCGTCGCTCGCGCAAGCGCAGCGCACCGTTGCCGCCGCGTACGGCATTACATCGGAGGCCGTCCGGTTGATTTGGCAGGCGAGCGATGCCTCGACGGATCGGGCGACGCGGCCGGATGGGTGGTTCGCTCGATGCGCAGGGCGAGGCATCCCGCTCGCCAGCATCGCGCGCGCCGCAGGGTTGAGCAGTGCGCACACGGCGCGTCGGATCGTCGCAGACCGCGCAGCGAGTCTGGCGCAGACGCTGCCGCATCTGCCCGCGTTGTCGACCTTTGTTCATGCCGAGGCAGCGAGCGTGTTCCTGGGTGCACCGTGGCTCGAACACGGGTTGGTGCAGGCCGCACCCGTCGATGTGCAGGAGGCCTGCTCCGGCGTGCTCAACCCCAAGGGCGCGTCAGCGCATCCCGAGTCCGCGGGCCGTGACTTCACAGTGCTCGCTGCTCTGCGATTTCTCCTGTGGCGTGCGCGCGGCGGAGTGATCGGTCCGGCGCGACCGGGCACCGTGGAGCGCGCCGAACTCGATGCGAGGTGGGCAGCAATGTTGTTGCGGACGCTGGTTGCCTGGCATACGCCGGGAGTCCTTCAACGGTTGGCGGCCATGATGGAAGCGCCAGTGATGCACCTTCCAGCAGAGCCACTGCGCAGGGCCATCGAGCTCGCGCAGGCGTGCATCGTGCACGCGTCGTTCCAGATCGACCTGTCGACGGTGGCACCGAATCGCCTGCGCATCGATCGTGTGGCGCAGCTTGGCTTCGAACAGCAACTCGTGCGGCAGCCCAGCCTGCATGCGCCGGGGCGTGCTCCGGCAATGCACCCGCGTCCGGTCCAACTCAACGACGCGGTGCTTCGCGGGTGCGCGTGGATCGGCGCTGTGGCTCCTGGCTGTGGCCAGCGCGCCGGTGCAGTGCTCCTGGGCGGAATGACCTTGGAACTCCTCGCTTCGGTGCATGGTTGGCAGGGGGAGCGGCCACGCTCGGTCGAGGAGTTGGCGCACATCCATCGGGTCTCGCGCGGTGCGATGCAGTCGCGCGTGTCCGAAGCGGCAGACGCCGCGCGCAGAGCGTGGCGCGCGTCGCTCGGGCCGACCTGACCGAACACGCGGGGATCCACCAAACACACAACGCCGCCCGAAAGGCGGCGTTGTGGAAGGTTCGGAGGCCCCGCGATCGCGGGTCGTCTGATCAGCGCTTCGAGAACTGGAAGCGACGACGGGCACCGGACTGGCCGGGCTTCTTGCGTTCGACTTCGCGTGCATCGCGCGTCAGGAAGTTGTGCTCACGCAGCATGCTCTCGAGGTTGGCGTCGTAGCAGAGCAGGGCGCGGCCGAGGCCCATGATCACGGCACCAGCCTGGCCAGTGAAGCCACCGCCTGTGCAGGTGACGCGCACATTGATCTTGCCCTTCTGGGCGGTCTTGTCGAGGACATTCAGGATCGCCTTGCGATCACGGTCCTCGACGAAGAACTCTTCCATCGGGCGCTCGTTCACCAGGAACTCGCCGTTGCCGGACTTCACGCGCACACGCGCGACGGCGGTCTTGCGGCGGCCGGTACCCCAGAACCAACCCTGCGCATCAGCGCTGCGGGTGGCGTAGGCCTTCTTCGGGGCGATCGTTTCAGTGGTCATGCTTCTTCAATCCTTCGTTGGTCGTCTTGGCGTTGGTTGGTCGGTTTCGGATCAGCTGGCCGCGACGGGTTGCTGGGCCTGGTGGGTGTGCTCGGCGCCTGCGAAGACGCGGAGGTTGCGCTGGATGCGGCGGCCCAGACGGCCGCGCGGAAGCATGCGGATGACGGCTTCGGTCACCATGCGCGAGGGATCGTTCTCCTGCAGGTCGGCGTAGGTGCGGACCTTCAGGCCGCCCGGGTAACCGCTCCACTTGCGCAGGGTCTTCTGATCGGCCTTCTTGCCAGTGAGCACGACCTTCGATGCGTTGGTGATGACCACGCAGTCGCCGCAGAGGACATTGGGCGTGTATTCGGGCTTGTGCTTGCCCATGAGCATGGTGGCAACTTCGGTGGCGAGTCGACCAAGGACCTTGCCGTCAGCGTCGATGTGACGCCAGGTGGCGGGAACTTGGCCGGGCTTCGCGTGATAGGTCTGGCGGGGCATGATGAGGCTCGTTTCCTTGATCCATCCATGGCCCGGGGCGCACCCAGCGCTCGGGCAGTGGAGGATCGAGGAGGATACAGAAATCGCCTGCGGCGTCAAGGGAGAAGTGCGGTGGTTATAGGCGGTCCATGGCATGTGGGAGGGCGCGATCGCCGTTTGGTGTTGTCGAATCGAGCAAAAAGACAACAATCCGTACGATGCGCGGCATGATGACGACCTTCGGCTCGCGGCCTCGGCCTGGTTCGGCTCGATCGGCAATGGTTGCTTGGGCGACAATCCTCGTCGGCTGCTGCTGGATGCTGACCGGCGGATTCGGGTTGCTTCACCCCGAGCAGCAGGAGGAGTCCGCATCGGCGACTCCGTCGATGGTGAGCACGCAGGCCGACGCGGCCATCCAGCTGGTGGTCGCCATGAAGTCGTGGGTGGGCGCGGAAGCGATCGGGGCGGGCTGGTCCTCGCTCGAGCCGCTGAAGGAGCAGGGGATGTTGGAGCGGCTGGCCTACGCGATCACCGGCCGGTGGTTGGGAGAGGTTGAGGCGTCGAACACGGAAATGCAGTCGCTCATGGCGGAACTGCCGGACGATGCCCTGGTGAAGCAAGTCAGCGCATGCCTTGCGCAGGCCGATGTCCTTGGAGCATCAGCAGTGGGCTCGGCAGCGTCACTCCCCGACGGCGTGACCCGCGAATCGCTCGCACCGTTGGGAGCGTCAGCATCGCTGCTCGAATCGATGGCGACTGGCGACGCGACGCTTGCCGCGCAGGTCGCTGATCGTGCGGTGCGCATTGCGATGTCGTTCGTGGCGTTCTTCGGCATCGCGATCCTGGCCTTGGTCGTGGGCGTGGTCACGCTGGTCGTGCTGTTGCTCAAGGCCGGGAGCGGTGCGCCGATGTCCAGACTCGCTCCGACGCTTCTGGGGCATCAGGGGATTCACATCGAGCTCTTCGCAGCGTGGGTCGTGTACGAAGTTGTGCTCAGCGTGGTCGCATCCCGAGTCGATCTGGCGAGCCTTGGAACCATCGGTGTGGTCACCTTTCAGGCGCTCGGGCTGTTGGCGTTGACATGGCCCACGATCCGGGGCATGGCATGGAGCGAGGTGCGGCGCGAGCTCGGACTGACCGTTGGCGCCGGTTTTGTTCGCGAAGCGGCGTGGGGCGTGTTGGCCTGGTGCATGGCGGTACCGATGGTGCTCGTCGGAGTCGTGATCTCCATCTTCCTGGGCTGGTTGCTCGGCGACTCGCTCTCCGATGCCAGCCACCCGCTCCAAGAGGGTCTGCGATCGAGTTCCGCTGGTGGCATCGTCATCTGGTACATCGTGGCCGCCGTCGTCGCTCCGCTGCTGGAGGAACTGGTGTTCCGTGGGGGCCTCTACCGAGGCTTGCGCGGCGGAACCGGCGCGATGCCGTTGTGGGGGAGCGTGGTGGTGTCGGCCCTCCTGAGCAGTCTTGTTTTCGCGGCAATTCACCCGCAGGGGATCCTGTTCGTGCCGATCCTGGGCGCGCTCGCCATGAGCTTCTGCCTCGTGCGGGAACTGCGTGGCAGCCTGGTGGCACCGATGGTCGGGCATGCGCTGAACAATGGACTGATCGTGACCTTGAATCTGATGCTGCTGCGGTGATCGCCTGATGGGCGCTGCCGAGTCGACGCGGTTTCGCGCTTGCTTTGTGCACCGTCGGTAGCATCCTTGGCCGAAGGCATGGATGGCCTTCGGAGGTACGCGAGAATGAGCTCTCAGGCTGGCGTCTTGGACACCAAGGTCCTCGTCCTCAATCGAATGTATGCCGCGGTGCGCGTGATCGACGCGTTTCGAGCGTTCACGCTGCTCGCCAAAGAAGCCGCTGAGGTCATTTCCGTCGAAGACGGATCATGGGTCGGCTACTCGTTCGACAGTTGGGCGCAGGCAGCCGAGTACCAGCGCGAACACGAAAACGAAGTGCATGACTGGGTGCACACCACGCGCATCGTCATCGCTGTACCGAAAGTGATCCGCCTGCTCGGGTACGACCGCTTTCCCAAGGAGCAGGTCAAGCTGAATCGCCGCAACATCTACGCGCGCGATGGCAGTCGCTGCCAGTACTGCGGCAAGCACTTCAGCACGAAGGAACTCACCTTGGATCATGTCGTGCCGCGCGTGCAAGGCGGCGAGAACAGTTGGTCCAATCTGGTGTGCGCGTGCGTGCGGTGCAATGCTCGCAAGGGTGGTCGGACGCCACAGCAGGCGAGCATGCGACTGGTCAAGGTGCCCACGAAGCCCAAGCGAAATCCTGCGATCGCTTTGCGGTTGGGCAGCCCGCGCTACCAGTCGTGGAAGGCTTTCCTGGACGAGGCATACTGGACGGTCGAACTGTCCGAGTGATGGCGAGCGCGCAGCGGTGCCGCTGCGGTCAGGGTCACGCGCCGAGGATCAGCGTTGGAATGCCGCCTGGCACCAGCGATTCGACAAGGGGGGCATCAAGCACGCCGCGAGGCATCAGCGATTCGACGAGCTTGGTGTCCAGCACGCCGCGCCCCCAGTCGCATGCCGTCACGGCGGGCTCGCCCTGTTCGTCGACCGACCGCACGAGATCATGCAGAATGATCGCGTCCGCGACCGGACCGAGCGTGCCCAGGATGCGCGCGAGATGATCCGCTGCGTGGTCCAGCATGCTCTCGGTGAGGAGGGCCGCCGGCGCAATCGCCACGCCGAGGTCGGGATGTTCGCGCAGGAGACGCAGCGTCGAATGCAGATCGCTGATGATGTGCAATGCGTGGGGCACGATCACCAATCGCTGGCTGCGCTCAGCGGCGCGAGCATGGGCGCTCGCGAGCGCGCCGCGACAGGCCTGGATTCCAGCGGGCATCCAGTTGCGCAGATCGCCTTGGTCCGGCGTGCCTGACAAGGATCCGGTGAACGCAAGGACGCGCGGCGTCCCTTCGGGCCATGAACCAGGATGGAGCAGCGTGCCAGGCAACCATGTGCCCCACGGAGCGCCGTCCAGAGTCAAGGGTCCCGTGGCGATCGCCGCACATGCACCCGCGCGCATGTGCGGGCCGATCAGGATCGGACCCGTCATGCCGAAGGGCCGCGAAACTCGCAGCGGCTCGTGCATGTTTCATGCACGATCACTTCAGCGAGCATGGGGAGGACCGGGTGCAACCGATCCCAGACCCAGACCGCGAGCATCTCGCTGGTCGGGTTGGCGAGCCCGGGCAACTCATTCAGCAGGCGATGGTCGAGTTCGTCGTGAAGTGGCGCGACGGCGCGCTTGATGTCGCCGTAGTCCACGAGGTAGCCGCGTGCCGGATCAAGCGGGCCCTCGACGACGATGTCGACCCTGAATGAGTGGCCGTGCATGCGACGGCACTTGTGCCCCTCCGGAAAGGAGGGGAGAAAGTGCGCCGCCTCAAACGAAAACGACTTCGCGAGCCTGATCCGCATGCTGCGGGATCAGGCCTTCGCCTTCGAACCTTCGCGGTCTTCGCGCAGGCGACGGCTCTTGCCTTGGCGGTCGCGCAGGTAGTAGAGCTTCGCGCGGCGCACTTCTGCGCGGCGGAGCACTTCGACCTTCTCGACGCGGGGAGAGTTGAGCGGGAAGATGCGCTCGACGCCTTCGTTGGCGACGATGCGGCGCACCGTGATCATCTTGTTGATGCCACGGCCCTTCTGAGCGATGAGCACGCCCTGGAAGACCTGCACGCGCTCCTTGTCGCCTTCGATGATCTTGTAGTGCACGTCGAGCGTGTCACCGACCTTGAGCTGGGGCACGGTGCCTTCGGGCTTGACTTGGCCGGCGACGACGTCTTCGAGGATCTTGCTGCGGTTCATGGAATCTCAACCTTGGGCACAGTGGCCCGGATGGCCGTTCAGCATGGGCACGGAGTGCACAGGCCGTGGTGGCATGGCGACGTGGGCGCATGTCCCAGAGGTCGCGGTTCAAGGAGGTCGGGACGACGCTCGCGCGTGCGCTCGACCTGCTGCCCGAGACGCCAAGCCGCGATTGCGGCGTGGTCACCATCGAGCAGCACGGGGGGAACGGGTTGTCCGCGCCATTCGCGCGGACGGGTGTAGTGGGGGCAGTCCAGAAGTGGACGGCCCTGAGGATCGCTGAGCGAGAAGCTGTCCTGCGCCGCGCTGAGCTCGTGGCCCAGAACGCCCGGTTGAAGTCGCGCGATCGCGTCGACGAGGAGCATCGCGGGAAGTTCGCCACCAGAGACCACAAAGTCTCCGATGCTGACTTCCTCGAGCCCAAGCGAATCGATCGCACGCTGGTCGATGCCTTCGTAGTGACCGCACACGAAGAGAACGCGCGGCGAGGAAGCGAGTTCCTGAACGAAGCGCTGTGTGAGCGGCCGCCCGCTGGGCGAAAGCAGGATGCGGCGCGCTGGGCGGGCATCCATCGCCTGAACGGCTTCGACGGCATCAGCCACGGGACCGGCCATGAGCACCATGCCAGGACCGCCGCCAAACGGACGGTCGTCGACCTTCTGGTGCTTGTTGTCCGCCCACGCACGAATGTCGTGCGTGTGGACCTCGATCGCGCCCGACGAGATCGCTCGCCCGGTCATGCTGGCGTGCAGCACGGCGGGGAACATCTCGGTGAAGAGCGTGAGGATGTCCAGGCGAATGGCCATGGCGCGGCGTGGGTCAGATCACTTCTTCGCGGGAGCCGCGGCGGGCTTGAGCTTGGTGTGGCCGCGGGCGCGCGTGACTTCGTACTGCTTCGAAATCGGGCGCTTGCCCTTGCCAACGGTCGGCGTGATGTTGGCGCGCTTGAGCAGGTCAACCACGGTTTCCGAAGGCTGTGCGCCGACGGAGAGCCAGTGCACGATGCGATCGGTGTTGAGGTTCCACTGCTTGCCTTCGGTGCCGAGCGGATCGAACCAGCCCAGGGCTTCGATGACAGCGCCGTCGCGCGGCGAACGCTTGTCCATGGCGGACAGACGATAGAACGGACGATGGATGCGACCCATCTTCTTCAGGCGAAGAACGACCATGTGATGACTCCGTGTTGCGCTTCCCTCGGGGCGCCCCGGTGCCACAGTGGCTGGGGTCGCTGACCGGGCGAGCCGTGGAGCCCTGCGACTGGTTGGTCGCGAAGAATGGGGCCGTGCGGCGCGCCTTTGGGACGCGGATGCGAGTCGAACAGTGTACGGATCCGGCGCCTCGCTGCAAGGGGGCGAGCGATTCGGCGCGAGGTGCGCGCGTTATCGGTGCGTCTTCTGTACCCTGCCCGGCATGGGCAGCGGATGGTGGATCCACGAGATGAACCACGACTACGGGGCGTGGATGGTGGCGGGATACGCCCTCATCGTGATCTTCAGCATTTCACTGCACGAGCTGGCGCACGGCTGGGCAGCGATCTGGCAGGGGGACCGGACGCCGATCGAGAGCGGACACATGACCTGGAATCCGCTCGTGCATATGGGGTGGCCTTCACTGCTGATGTTCGCGGTCGTGGGCATCGCCTGGGGCTTGATGCCGGTCGATCCATCGCGCATGCGGCATGGACGCCGAAGCATGGGTTGGGTGGCGTTGGCTGGTCCTGCGATGAATGTGCTGATCGCGTTCATCACCCTGACGGTGCTCGCGGTGGCGGTGGCGAAGAATCTCTCCTTCGGGGAACGGATGTCGACGCTGCTCTGGATCGCGGGCTACATCAATCTTGCGTTGGCGATGCTCAATCTGCTGCCCATTCCACCTCTTGACGGATCGCGCATCGCCGCGGGCCTGTCGATCAAGGCCTATGCGTTCTTCAATCGCCCAGATGTCGCGGGGGCATCGGTCTTCGTGCTCTTGGCGGTCGTCTTCCTTGGTGGGGGCGACCTGATCTTCGAAGCGGCTCGGGCCGGCGTGAAGTGGTACATGATGTTCGCCGAGCGATTGCTCAGCACCTGATGCGCCCTCGGTCAGGCTGACCGATGCACGATCTCGCCGCCGACGATCGTCATGAGGACGCGCGGGGGTGCATGCACCCAATCAGCGCTGCGTGGATCGCGATCGAAGATCGTGAGGTCGGCGGGGGCACCGGCTTGCAAGGTGCCACAACCGGCGGGGAACCCGAGGGCGCGTGCGGCCTCGTGCGTGTAGGCGGTGAGGGCCTCGGTGGGTGTGAGCGATTGTTCGGGCACCACGACCGCACCGATGCGGTCGATCCCGGTGATCGCCGCGCGCATGCCGGCCATTGGGCAACAGGTCACGATCGGCCAGTCGCTGCCGAAGACCAGCCGCGCGCCGGCGCGCGCGAAGTCACGGAAGCGGAAGAAGCGATCCATGCGCGAGGCGCCAAGGCGTGATGGCGCGCTCGGAGCATCGTCTGCCTTGTGCAGCGGCTGCATGCTGATGATCCTGCCAGCGCAGCGTGCGATGTCCTCCGCGCGTGCGGTCTGCGCGTGCTCGATCCGGCCGACGCGCCGTTCATCGCGCTCGAGTGCATCGAGCGCGGCCGTCAGGGCGGCATCGCCGATCGCGTGCATGCTCGGGCTGAGGCCGTTGGCCAGGACATGCTCCGCCCAGTCGCGCAGCAGGCCCTCGGCGGCGAGCTCGGTCCAGAGCCCGCGCGTGGACGGTTCGTCGGCGTACGGCGCATGCATCCGCGCCGTGCGCGAGCCGAGCGTGCCGTCGA
>Ga0194120_10002895_pt1 | contig 28851 bp, 30 predicted proteins | sample TA2MahCa65mmetaG_FD_148642 | JGI IMG/M metagenome (GOLD analysis project Ga0194120, IMG submission 148642) | Freshwater microbial communities from Lake Tanganyika, Tanzania - TA2015019 Mahale Deep Cast 65m | ecosystem: Environmental > Aquatic > Freshwater > Lake | place: Tanzania: Lake... | reverse complement strand
CCAGCCGGACTCAATGTGCATCTGGGCTACGCGACGGTAATCATGGTTGAAGAACGCCAGAAAGTTTTCAGCCAGATAGCGTTGGTCACTGTCCGACAGGCTGCCGACAATCCCAAAATCTACTGCTAGGTACTTATCCGGCAATTCAACAAAAATATTGCCAGGATGCATATCGGCATGAAAGAAATTATCTCGAAAAACCTGGGTAAAAAAGATCTCGACACCGCGTTCAGCCAAGGTTTTGAAATCGGCATTGCCGTCACGTAAAGCCTGAATGTCACCGACCGGTATGCCGCGGATCCGTTCCATGACCATGACTTTGCGATGGCTGTAAGCCCAGTAAACTTCTGGGATATACAGCATTTCTGAGTCTTTGAAGTTTTTGCGAATGGCGCTCGCGTTGGCAGCTTCGCGGATCAGATCCAGTTCGTCAAGAATGGTTTTTTCAAACTCAGCGACGACTTCAACTGGACGGAGACGACGGGCGTCGGCCCAGAAACGTTCAGCTAAACGGGCTAATTCAAACAATAAACCGACATCAGAGTGAATTTTGCCCTCGATGTCCGGACGCAATACTTTAACAATGACTTCTTCACCACTGTGAAGACGGGCGGTATGAACCTGAGCCACCGATGCTGAAGCCAGAGGTTGTGGATCAAACTCAGCAAACGTATCCTGCAAACTTTGTCCCATTTGCTGTTCGATAATGTCGCGCGCCGTTTCAAACCGGAAAGGCGGGACGCGATCCTGCAGTTTGACCAGCTCTTCTGCAATATCTTCCGGCAATAAATCTTTACGTGTGGAGAGGGTTTGACCGAATTTGACGTAAATGGGGCCTAAATCTTCCAAGGCTTTCCGAATCCGAACGCCACGAGTTTGTTGGCTGCGGGGTAACCAGAAACTGGGCGAGAAAATAGCGAGAAAACGGATAGGTCGGAATAAATGGGTTTTAAGTATCAGTTCATCTAAGCCATGCGTCATCATGACCCAGTTAATATGAATGAGGCGTAGCAGAATTTTGGGACGAATCACCGGGTGGGGTCCTCTGGTTGAGTGTCAGTGTCTGTTAAGCTTTTCAGCGTCTGCAGGCGCTCAAGACGCGCTTCCAGTCGGTCGCTGTCAGTGCGCAATTGATCAATCATCTGGAACTGGATTTCCGCCTCAGCTTTGGCCGGTAAATCCCGTGTTTCTTCTTGGAGAAACTCTTCCAGGTTAATCCGAAAACTATGCAAAGTATCTTCGGTCCAGGCTCGACTCTCGGTGAACAGTGCTGTCAGACGATTCGCAACTTCTGCACCGGTAAAGGCAGCCAGACGATTGGATAGATTAAGATCGAGCTTGCTAAACAGACTTTGAAATTTATGGGCCAGTAAAGTATCGCCCTCGATACTGACCTGACCCTTGAACAAGGCATGCATCGGGGTTGCGCTCAAGCCCATCATGCCTAATGAAGCCAAAGAACCTTTTAAACGGGCATCCACGGCTTCGGTGCTGTTTTCGAGAATTTGCAAGCGTTCTTCACCCGGGCAAAAATAAATGGTTTGCCCCAGATCGGAAATTTCGATGGCAATGACTTTGCCGGCAAGCGGGGCCATCAGGCTTTTGTAATTATCGGCCAAGCCCAAATACTGATTGATTGCTGGTTCTAGCAAACTGAGCAGTAAGGAAAAAGTCGGTTTCATCATTAAAATTTGTAGCCACGATGGATTGCGACAATCCCTTGAGTCATATTGAAATATTCGCAACGTTCGAGACCGGCTTCTTCCATCATGCGTTTTAATTCATCCTGTTTAGGATGCATGCGAATGGACTCTGCCAGATAACGATAACTGTCTTCGTCTTTAGCCACTACACCACCGATTTTCGGCAGAATGTTGAAGGAATAAAAGTCGTAGAGTTTTTCAGTAATAGGATCGATTGGGTGTGAGAACTCCAGCACGATTACACGGCCACCTGGCTTAAGCACACGGTACATGGAACGCAGAGCCGCATTTTTGTCGGTGACATTACGCAAGCCAAAGGCTATGCAGACACAATCGAAAGTATTGTCGGCAAAAGGCAGGCATTCAGCATTGACCTGGGCATAACGAATGTTACCGGTCAGGCCACGATTAATCAGGCGATCCCGCCCGGTACGCAACATGGCGGCATTAATATCGGCCAGCACGACCTGACCTTTCGGGCCTACCCGTTTTTCAAACAAGGTGGTTAAATCACCGGTTCCTCCGGCTAAATCTAATACATGGTTGCCTTCACGGATATTGGCCAGTTGAACAGCAATGCGTTTCCAGATGCGGTGAATGCCGAATGACATCAGGTCGTTCATCACATCGTATTGGCTGGCCACAGAGTCAAAGACATTACGCACCATTGCGACCTTTTCCTCTACTGGAACCTGTTTGAAGCCAAAGTGAGTCGTGTTTTCTTTACTCATGCTAATTCTAATGGTTGATGTTAGGTTGACGACTGATGCCAGCCGCTTTTAAATGGTCGAGATACAAACTCCACAGCCAGGGAAATTCCAAGCCTAATTTGTGGAGTAAATCCCATGAATAGATACCGCTATTATGCCCGTCACTGAAAGTTATCGCGATAGCATACTGACCGACTGGGCGAATGTCTGTGATAGTGACGTCTTCTTTACCCACTTGCAAGGTATCCTGACCAGGACCATGGCCGACGACTTCAGCCGATTGGCTGTAGACGCGTAGGTATTCACTGGGTAATTCAAAAATATTGCCATCATCAAAACTAACTTCCAGAACGGAAGACAGTTTGTGCAATTTAATCTCAGTCGGAATGCTGTGACAAGGGGTGATTTTTAATCGCATAGCTTACAAAATATAGCGACTGAGATCTTCGTCATGGGCTAATTGCATCAAATGGCTATTCACATACTCCGCATCGATAGACACCATTTTATCGGTTAAATCAGGAGCACTGAATAAGATGTCTTCCAGTAGTTTTTCCATCATCGTATGTAAACGGCGCGCACCGATGTTTTCGGTTGTTTCGTTCACTTCCCAGCCGAGTTCAGCAATTCGACGAATACCGCTGTCGGTAAATTCTATGCTGACTCCTTCGGTTGCCAGTAAGGCTCGGTATTGCGAGGTTAAAGAAGCATTGGGTTCGGTGAGGATTTTAACGAAATCTTCAGCACTTAAGGCGCTTAATTCAACACGAATCGGAAAACGGCCTTGTAGTTCCGGAATCAGATCGGAAGGTTTGGTCAAATGAAAGGCACCTGAGGCAATGAACAAAATATGATCCGTTTTAATCATGCCGTATTTGGTGCTGACGGTACTGCCTTCGACCAAAGGTAATAAATCCCGTTGCACGCCTTCGCGTGACACTTCACCGCCACTGACATCGGAACGTTTGCAGATTTTGTCAATTTCATCCAAAAACACAATGCCATTTTGTTCAACAGCTTGCAGGGCGGATTGTTTGATTTCTTCTTCGTTTATTAATTTGGCCGCTTCTTCTTCCTGTATGAGTTTAAGCGCTTCTTTGATTTTCAATTTACGCGCTTTGGTTCTACCGGTATTCAGGCTTTGGAACATATTTTGTAACTGATGAGTCATGTCTTCCATGCCGGGCGGTGCCATGATTTCGACACCGACTGCAGGCGAAGCCAGATCGAGTTCTATTTCTTTATCATCCAGATCGCCTTCACGCAGTTTTTTGCGGAATTTCTGACGGGTACTGGTTTCTGTTTCCGAGGGATCGACACCAGAAGCCGGGGGCAGCAAAATATCCAAAACTCTTTCTTCAGCGGCATCAGCCGCTTTGAGATGGAATTTATCCATCGCTGCACTTCGGGTCATTTTGACAGCAGTATCGACCAAATCACGAATTATCGATTCGACGTCGCGGCCAACATAGCCGACTTCGGTAAATTTAGTCGCTTCGATTTTAATGAATGGCGCATTCGCCAAACGGGCCAGGCGGCGCGCAATTTCAGTTTTACCAACACCGGTAGGGCCAATCATCAAAATATTTTTAGGCGTGATTTCATCGCGTAATTCAGGTGCAACCTGACTGCGACGCCAACGATTACGCAAAGCAATCGCCACTGAACGTTTGGCATCCGCCTGGCCGATGATGTGTTTGTCTAGTTCGCTGACAATTTCGCGAGGGGTCATTTGACTCATGGTTTTACTCTTGCGGTTGCGCGTCTAATTCTTCGATACGTAAATTATGGTTGGTGTAAATACAAATTTCCGCCGCTATGTTCAAGGATTTTTCAACAATCTCCCGAGCGCTTAAATCCGTGTTCTCCAATAAAGCTCTGGCTGCACTTTGAGCAAACGGTCCGCCTGAGCCAATTGCCATAAAATCGTGTTCAGGTTCGATGACATCACCATTCCCAGAAATAATCAAAGAGGTTTTAGCGTCAGCGATAATCAGCATTGCTTCCATTTTGCGTAAGGCTCGGTCAGTGCGCCAATCCTTCGCCATATCCACGGCTGCACGGGTTAGATTACCTCTATGTTTTTCCAGTTTGGCTTCAAACAGCTCAAACAGGGTAAAGGCGTCAGCAGTTGCACCCGCAAAACCGGCTATCACTTGGTCATGATATAAGCGACGAACTTTGCGAGCATTACCTTTCATCACCGTATTGCCCAGTGTGACTTGGCCATCGCCGCCAATAACAACCTTATCGCCTCGCCGTACTGAGAGGATGGTAGTGCCCCTGATATTCATGCTCATTGACTAAAGCTATCTCGTTACAAACGGTTAATGATACATGGTCTAAATAGTAAAGGACCAGCAGTTATTCGCAAATGTATGTTCGGCGTTGAAATGTCAAATAAAACTGGTAAAGTGAGGTAGGTATCCCTAATTACAATAACAATCAAGAGGTCGCCCATGCTACGAGTACTTCATCTTAAATCCTTGTTTTTAGTTGTCACACTGGCTTTTGCCGGTCAGGCAATGGCAGTGAAACCGAATGAGGAAGAGCCTAAGGAATGTAAAAAACCTAAATTCAGAGATTTTGTACCGGCTCACAAAGCTGAGGTGGCCCCTGAGTCTGAGCTAAGTTTCCATGTATCCAGAGGTGCGGCTCTTACCAGCGTAAGCGCTGAGGCACACGGCGAACCGGTTGCCCTAGAAGTGGTAAACCGTAAAACCTATATTTCTGCCAAAGCCAAATTACCCGCTAATTTAAGAGACGGCTTTGTGCGTATTACTGTCAATGCCCGCGCTGAAGAAGGTGATTGTTTGGGACAAGACGGCTGGTTAATCAAAGTGGTTGATTCAGCTCCAGTGACTGCGGCTGAACAGAATGCATCTGAAGCAAGCGAAAAACCTTTGGAACCCGTGAAATAATTGTTTTTTAGGTTTTTTCCTAAGCTGAACTACCGATAATCATTTAAAATCATTGATTATCTGCCCGGCAAAGCCTTAGGGTTGTTTGTCTAGGTTGTTACGTTCCAGATTTTTAGGAGTTTCTTTTGTCGTTGCAGACCGTAAATGACCTGCTAAAAAAACATAAGCTGGTCGAAAATATGCTTGAACACCAGCCTATGAAGCGTCGCAAATTAGTGACGTCTTTGGTGCATAAGCAGCATATGGTCGAGTTACATACGCTACTTAAAAGACTGTCCTCTGCAGAAGTGGGCAGTATTTTGACGGCTCTGAGTCTGGAAGACGCCCAAATCGTCTGGGAACAAATCACCGAATCGCGACAAGATGACGTTTTATGGGAAATCTCAGACACACTGCGTGAGTCCTTAGTGGGAGATCGGGAACCACATTGTGGTGATGGTCATATCAATGCCTATGAGTTGGTCAACGGCTTACTGTCTAAAGTCAATATTACCTGTCGTGAAGATCTCAAAAAAATAAAACCAATCTGGGTGGATCTGTTAGCACCGAGTAAAGCTCAAAGGGTGCTGATTGGCCAACACTATGGATTGGATCTGCCTGATCCCACTGAGTTGACAGACTTAGAGGCGAGTGCGCGTTTTTACGTCGAACAAGACCAGGATGAAATTCATATCCATTCCGATTTTCTGTTAGACCGCGAAGGTAATGCTCGCAGCGTACCTGTGGCTTTTGTGCTGCGCGGTGATACCTTGTTTTCGGTGCGTGCAGAAGAATTACCGGTATTCCGTCTGCAACGATTACGCGCCAGAACCCAGCCCGGATTCGTTTCTGACAGTCGAGACATGTTGTTAGATTTATACAGTGCGGAAGCCGAATATTCAGCTGACTCCCTGGAAAATATTTACACCGAACTGGAAACAGTGAGTCGAAAGGTGCTTAGCCAAACCATGACCGACGAAGAAGCGGCCAGAACCCTGGCTGATATTGCTGAAGAAGAGGATTTGAACGGCCGTATTCGTCGAAATATGCTGGATACGCAAAGAGCAGTGTCTTTTTTACTGCGTCGTAAGCTGTTGACCCCGACTCAGCTTGAGGACGCGCAACAAATTCTCCGCGACATCGAGTCTTTGAATAGTCATACCGCGTTTTTGTTCGACAAAATCAACTTCTTAATGGATGCCACGGTCGGTTTCATTAATATTAATCAAAATAAAGTCATTAAGATTTTCTCGGTTGCTTCCGTTGCCTTATTACCGCCAACTTTAATCGCCAGTATTTATGGTATGAATTTCGAGTTCATGCCCGAATTGCTTTGGGAACACGGTTATTCATTTGCACTGGGCTTAATGGTATTTTCCGTGCTGATTCCCTATCTGTTTTTCCGCCGCAAAGGCTGGCTGCGTTAGGCCATGTCTTCACCTAAGATTGCAGTTTTAGGTGAAGTCTTATTTGACAGCTTTGCCGATGATGTTGAAGTCTTAGGTGGCGCTCCCTTCAATGTAGCCTGGCATTTGCAGGCTTTTCAGCAGCCAGTGATCTTGATGAGTCGCATCGGTCAAGATTCGTCCGGTGACAAAGTTAGAACGGCTATCCACGCTTGGGGGATGAACAGCGAATGCTTGCAGCGCGATCCAGTTTATCCGACCGGTCGAGTGGCAATCACCTTGCTTGAGGGCGAACCGCAATACAGTATTCTGGATCATCAGGCCTATGATTATATTGATTTCTCCTTACTGACGCCGCCTCAGTCGGAATGGCTTTACCACGGAAGTTTAGCCTTGCGTCATGCCTCTGCTATGGAGGGGTTCCTGCAATGGCGACCAAGCTATCCGGATAAAATTTTCTTCGATGTTAACCTACGAGCCCCTTGGTGGAGTCAGCAGCAATTGCAAGCTTTGCTCCACGGGGTTGATTGGCTGAAATTAAACCAAGATGAACTTGCACAACTCCAGCCTGCAGGGGCCAATATTCAGGATCAGCTACAAAGTTTGTTTGAAACGTTTGGTCTTAGCGCGATTCTCCTAACCCAAGGGGCTGATGGCGCCCAACTCCATACCGCTGACGGCAAGATTTTTAAGGCAAGGCCTCAGGCGGCGTCTGAAATAGTCGATACCGTGGGGGCAGGAGATGCATTTTCAGCTATTTGTCTGCTCGGTTTAATCAATGACTGGCCCTATGAGATCATCATGGAGAGGGCGCAGGTATTTGCTTCCGCGATATTAACCCAGCGTGGAGCCCTGGTTGCACAGCCTGAGTTTTATCAGTCATTCATCCGTCAATGGCGGTTGTAACAGCAAAAATTAAAAGCAGTATTCACACCATGATAGGAGGTCAATCATGAAAAAAAACCAAGCATGGCTAGTCTTGATATTGTCTGCGGTATTGTCTTCTGCAGAAGCCGGAACGATTAATCAAGGTATTTGGTCACCGGTAAATTGCGGTGAAAAACCTGTCGCTCCGCTTATTCCGGATAGCGATGTTAAGGCCTTCAACGCCGCCATGAATCAAATCAATGACTGGCAGACCAAGGTTAAAGTGTATTTCGAATGCCTGGTGAAAGAGGCTAATGCCGATAACACAATAGTTGCCGAATCTGCCAATCGTCAGCAGGCCGAACATCAAAAACTGGTTGAGTCACTAAACCAGCAGATAGATGCCGCTGAGAAAAAGCTGAGTAAGAAGTAAGGGTTTAGAGGGCGAGCATTGCCATTGTCCATGCTGGACGTTAAGCCTGTTATGTCTAAGCTTGAAAATAACGCAAAAGGTAAGAACATGATCATCAGATTTGAAAAATACCGGTTTATCGGGTTGTTTGTGCTGTTTATGAGTGTGACGAATCCCGTTGCAGCAGTGACAGAAACTCAGATGGCGTTAACCACGGAAGCAACGGGTGATGCCATCGTGAACCTTGAGGCGGCACTAAAAGCAGTGACGGATAACAAGTTGGATCAGGCTCTAAACTATGTTGACGCCACGCGAAGCTCGGCCAGCGATATCTTGGGAAGGTGTTCGGTTGAAGCAAAAAAAGAACGCGGCGCCAACGCACTGAATAATGCCCGTCGTGAACTTAAAAACGGTGATGCCGTCGCTGCTGAGGCTTCTTTAAAAGAAGCGATAAAGCTTTTCAAATCTTTACTGATGTCCGTTAATAATACTCATTAATCTGGCTTGTTTAAGTGAACCTAAGGCTACCGTAAGCGGTGGCAACGCAGTTGCCATCCGAGCCCGAAGGCCGACTTGACAGCTTGGTTATGTGTCATTACCTGATTGCTCCTAACTGTTGTTTAAGGAGATTTATTGTCATGCTATGGTCTTGATCGAGCGCCGGCCTTCCGGAAAATGGTATTGCTGCGGGCGTACAACAAAATTATGGTTTTTTTAAAATAAAGAATGTTTGCTGCAGTGTACCAACTTTGATACGCTACTCAAATGAATCCAATCCTTTCTGTTAGATTTTTTGCAACTGAAGCCGGCAGCGAGCCTGTTAGAGAATGGTTGAAAGGATTATCTGCCCATGACAGAAAAACGATTGGCGAAGATATTAAAACGGTGCAATTCGGTTGGCCTCTCGGTATGCCGTTAGTCGCTCATCTCGAAGGCGACATTTGGGAAGTCAGGATTAAGCTTGATAACCGTATCGCCCGCGTTCTGTTTGTAATGGACAAGCATACGATGATTTTGCTGCATGGCTTTATCAAGAAGAGCCAAAAAACACCGAAGCCAGAAATTGATTTGGCAAAACAAAGATTGAAAGCATTACGAGGTAAGCAATGAACAATCAACACGAAGAGAATGCTCATATTGGCAGTGATTTCGATGATTTCCTCAGCGAGGAAGCTATTCTTGACGAAGTCACAGCGATAGCGACCAAGCGGGTTATAGCCTGGCAAATATCAGAAGGTATGTCTACGCTCAAGCTCAGTAAAACAGCGATGGCCAAAAAAATGCACACCAGCAGGGCTTCGCTGAATCGGTTGTTGGATGAAGAAGATACCAGTTTAACCTTGACAACTCTAGTGAGCGCGGCCACCGCGCTCGGTAAAAAGGTAAAAATAGAGTTGGAACCGGTGTGATTTTGTGTGGAAATAACCAATGATGTAGGCTCGAAACAGGCCCTCAGCCGCCGACCATCTTCATCAGCTAGATATGGCTGCAGTACTTTAATTAGCAGCCATTCCCTTGTTCAAACTTAGAATTCATATTTAAACCCGGCCTGCACCAAACGCGGCGCACCGGGTTGAATGCCTCGCACGTGGTCGACGATATAGGTGTTATCCAGTATGTTTTTCATCGACATGAACAGAGTCAAATCCTTGCGTACTTTGTAAGAATTGGCAAAGTTGATTACCACGTAGTCGTTAATTTTTCCAAACTGGCCGGATTTGAATAATGCGTCGCGATTAACTCCAGTCACGCTCGGCATATCGTTGGCACTGTCAAGCTTAATCAAATCAGAGAATTGTTTGCTGACGAAGACTACTTCCAAGTGGGCATCAAAGCCATTGGCTTGGGAATATTCCATGGTGATGGTCAATAGGTTTTCAGGTGCATAAGCTGCACGCTTGCCCGCTGCCGAACCAAACACGTTACCACCGGGGCAGAATCCAGTGTAGTTTGCGGTTTGACTTGTCGCAGTCTGGCCGCTATCGGGCAAACAATGGAACGCCGACGTGGTTTCGGCGGTCGGAAACCAAGTGTAGGCAATTTGCGCATAGGGGTTATGCGTCCAATTGAACATGTCGCCGAAATCGGCCCGCGTCATGAATTCAATACCCTCGTACAACGCTTGGCCTTGCGCGACGGGAGTATCAGCACCGCCGACCGTACCTAATACCGTCAGCGTATCGAAATTGTTGTGGAAATACGTCAATTCGGTTTTGACACCGCGTGTCGGTCTTGCCCTGACATCAAATTCAGTATTTCAGCTAATCTCGGGTCCGATTTCCACCGAACCGCCAGTGGTATTGTTCACACTGTCTTCGACTCGCGGTGGTGCGAATCCACAGTGGATGCCGAAAAATAAGGTGGCTTGATCAATCGGGCTTATAGGTCATCGGGAGCCGGACAGGCTAAGTTGATTTCTAAAGGCAAGCACCGAGGTGGCACTAAAAGCAGTGACGGATAACAAACTGGATCAGGCTCTAAACTATGTTGACGCCACGCGAAGCTCGGCCAGCGACATCTTGGGAAGATGTTCGGTTGAAGCAAAAAAAGAACGCGGCGCCAACGCACTGAATAATGCCCGTCGTGAACTTAAGAACGGTGATGCCGTCGCTGCTGAGGCTTCTTTAAAAGAAGCGATTAAGCTTTTCAAATCGTTACTGATGTCCGTTAAAAATACTCATTAACCTGGCTTGTTTAAGTGAACCTAACTACATCATGTTGGGGTTGGGTAATCCTGAAACAATGTATAGTGTATTTTTCCATTTTATAGGGAACCATGAAGCGGCTATGCATATGGGCATTTATCGGACCCCGTCTCATATAGAACGGGTTGAGTGACATTCAAAATATTTGGGATGGTCATTACCGAAGACTACTGGCTAGCAATTAAGTAGTTCCTGTATATGGCTCGGCGATCGGAAATAATGACACGGATGGGCCGATTGCTACCATTGAATCACCTAGGGCTAAAAGCCGTAACGGTTTGTTTTTACTTAACTATATGATAAGTTTAGCATTATCTTGCCACGCCATAAACTGAAGTGGTCGTATGCCGAAACGCACCACATTGCCCGCATGCAGTGTTTTAAACTCCATAATGATCAATTCAACAAATCGATCACGATCTTCTGCCTCAACCGAATCCGGGATTATTAGACAAATATTCTCAACAGCTGCCGATTTGCCAGATTTGATTAGGGTTGCAATTGTGTCACTCAACTGCAATCGGTAACGGAGTCGAAAAGTATCAGGCGGCACTAAGTGTTGATGGACTGCGACATATTGTTGGCATGATCTTTCGTAAGCCCAGATAAAGACATCTCTCAATAATTCCACCCGATTGAGTTCATAAATACCGATCATGCCGTCAACATAGGCTTGTTGTGGGACATCGATAAACGACAGCGGACATAAATTATGACGAATCAGGGGTATATTGGCCGCCAACCGTGAAACACGTTTATTCACATCTTCGAAGGGCTGAAGATAGGGCAAATGCACCATTAAAAAGAAGGCCTGTTCAAAAGGGTCCAGAATTTCAGACGCTATATCAATAACGATAGAGAATAATTCGTGTAATCGCTGCGGTAAAGCTATAGGCAGATAAACGCTGCCAGCAATATCGACGGCTCGATTACGAATTCGTCCACACATTAAAGGGTCCGCCATTAGGCCGTCGGATAAAAACGCATGCAAGGCTATAATGGTTTCCTTTGAGACCTCGGTTTGATCGATGTTCATCACCAAATATTCAATCGCCGCCTTATGATTAAGAATCATCTGCGTTTCCATAGCATCCTTACCCTCTGCGGCTTGACCAAATTCGATCAATTTTTCAGTATCTAATTGACTGTATGTGTTGCCTTCTAATTGGGCTGATGCCCAAGACAAGTCAATCAATAAGCGGTTAAGAATATCGCGAGCAAAGGTGCCGGCGGGTGTGTTTTCAGCGGGTGATCGGCCTAAACTATGTAGCTGTTCTCGAATATCCGCGGGCAGATAAAAAGTCTGATTAGGATGGTATTGCTCTAAAAAATCAGTTTTATAGCTAACAGGCTTACGTTGTTGGCGTGGCTGTTTGACATAACGTTTAATTTCCTGAGCTTCGACAGATAAAAGAACGTAAACATCACCTGCTACTCGGCAATTATCGTCACTGGGCCGATCAGTTGTTGATAAGGGAACTAAGTACTTTAGGGCTCGACCCATACCCGTCGTAGTAAGACGCTGCTGCAGAACCAATGTGGCCAATCGGCGCTGAAGTGTACGCCTGCTGATATTCGTTATCGCATTAGCAACAGAATCAAAGCCAACACCCTGAGGATTATTAGCGATCAGTTCAACTATCTGATTCAGTTCGTTGGTGGCTTTAGTGTTGGTCATCGCTTTGTTGGATAATTGGCGCGTAATGCATTATCGCGCCATTATAGGTGGCGCGCAAATGCGTTTTGCGCCAGAACTCTGGCGCGCAATTAAAAGGCGATTGAACGGTCGGGAGCCGGACAGGCTAAGTTTTTCTAAAGGAAAAAACCGATAACGCGGTCGGATTTTAGAGGGGTTATTTGCTAGCGTATTTAGGATGGGGCATAGATCAAGGCGATTATTGCTGAAAGAAAATGTGACCTGTTGTCGTGCGCCAAGTCATAAAAGGTTTTAGAGATCAATAGATTCTGGTCTTCATTAACAGCTTAACTTCAGGTCTTCCTGTGTTAAATGCGTTGACCACTGCCACATGTAGGCGCATTTTATTCAATCTGGTTATTAGAGCTGGATAAATTTAACGCCGAGCAAATTGAAACAACGCAACAATGCGGGTTACGATTTTTTAAAGAAAGTGACCACTGAAACCGGATTACCAAACTGCATCATCACTGAAGAAATGAGACAAGCTAGGATTACAACACGCTGGTTTTCAGAAAAAGAATACGATTCATGCCTATCAAGCCTGGCAGAATTTCTTTCATGAACAACTCACGATTCAGTATGAAATCGATGAAGAACGTAAAACCAAGCTAGAAGCTGAAAAACGTGAGTAGGCTGCAATCGCTGAAAAACCCGCGGTATTAGCAGAAAAAAGCTACATTATTCGAAATCGAACGTTTGAAAGCATTTCTAGCTAAAAACAATTTGTACTTCTAAACCTGCTTTTCAATACAATCGGCCACTTTGCGACATTCAGCTAGTTGAAAATCATCGTTCACCAACGGCAGGTTTTGATCAATGATCAGACGGTGGCTTCGCGCGGGGATATTGACATAACACAATTGCTATGTTATAAAGTAACAAGTGAAGCTAGATACGCTATTTCCGCAATGACACAACAATCTGAAATGACTGAGCTGGAGCATTCGTCGACGACACATGACCATAACGGTTGCCGTGAAAAAGCGATTCATACGGCGGAACAGTTGTGTAGTCAACGCGGAGTTCGTTTTACACCAATACGTCGAGAAGTGCTCGAACTTATCTGGGAAAGCCATCGGGCGGTTAAGGCCTATGATCTGCTCGATCGGATCAAGCCAAAAGCCGGGACAGCCAAGCCCGCCACGGTATACCGAGCATTGGATTTTTTATTGGAGCAAGGACTGATCCATAAAGTCGAAAGTTTAAATGCCTTTATCGGATGCAGTTTTTCGGATCGTCGGCACGAGCAATTATTGCTGACTTGCGTCCAATGCCATGAAGTCGAGGAAAGACCCGGTGAGCGGGTGATGGAAGCCATTGCCAAGGAACTTGAACAGGCGGCATTTACCATGCAGCGCAAAGCGATTGAAATTCATGGTATTTGCGGCCGATGTGCGCCGACCCTCATGAGTAGCTAACCAAGAACAAACCTAAAGGCTGTCATTATTTCTAAATATATAGATGTGACGATATAACATTATTTTTAAATTAGATTTGGACCCACGATGTACAAAAAAATCATTTTATTAGCCGCATCAGGCAGTCTTGCCTTGCCCGTCCAAGCAGAAGAACAGTCGATAACTGAAATCGAACCGGTGATCGTCACATCCCCCTTGCAATTGAAACGATCCGAAAGCGCCATGCCGGTGACGGTACTCAGTGATGACGAGTTGCGGATGAAAACCGGCCACAGCATTGGCGATACACTGAAAAACGAACTCGGCATCAGCAGCCAGTCGTTCGGCCCCGGCGTCGGTACGCCGGTGATTCGCGGCCAGGCAGGCCCCAGGGTACGGGTACTGAACAACGGCATCGGCGCCAACGACATGTCGGCGATCAGCCCCGACCATGCGACCAGCGTCGAACCGCTGATGGCCGAACGCATCGAAGTACTGCGCGGCCCGGCGACATTGTTGTACGGTAGCGGTGCGATGGGCGGTGTGGTCAACGTGATCGACAACCGGATTCCCGGCAAAGCATTCGACAAAGCCCTGAGCGCCGCCCTGGAACAACGCTTCGACTCGACCAGCGACGAAACCAGCACGGCAATGAAAGTCGAAGGCAGTAAAGATCACATCGCCTACCATGTGGACGGATTCTACCGCCACCGCAATAACCTGGATATCGGCGGCAGCGGTATCGACACCGCCAAAGTCGCGATAACCGACCCCGGACTGGAAATCGTCGACAATCCCAAAGGCTATTTAAACAACACCGGCGCCGAAGCCATTAGCGGCTCGGCCGGTTTATCGTGGATAGACGATTTCGGCTTTGCCGGCGCTTCGATCAACAACATCAACAACAACTACGGCATTGCCCCCGACGGCACCGGCGACGAGATTGTGCAAATCGCCATGCGCCAAAATAAATACGACTTCAAAAGCGAACTGCTCAACCCTTTCCAGTTCGCCAAAGCTCTCCGCACTCGCTTGGGTTATACCGATTATCAGCACACTGAAATTGCCAACGGCGAAATGGGCGCGCTGTTTACCAATAAAACCTATGAAGGCCGCGTCGAACTGGAACATCAAGATATCGGCCCCCTCCGTGGTGTAGTGGGCTTTCAGGCGCAATCCAGCGACTTTCATGGTCAGCATTATCACACCCACCACCACGACGATGAAGATGAACACGACGGTTCGTTAGTAGAAGATATCGTGCCGCGCTCGGACGTGCAGAGTTACGGCGTGTTTGCGGTTGAATCCTTCGACGCCGGCCCCGTCACCTATCAATTCGGCACTCGCGTCGAACAAACCGACATCCGCCCGGACGCTGGCAAACACTTTAGCTACACACCCGTCAGCGCCTCGGTTTCCGCTTTATGGAAACTGGATCAGCGCAACAGCCTGAATTTAGCCGTGACTCGCTCTTCGCGCGCCCCGCAGGTGCAGGAACTGTTATCCGACGGATTTCACCACGCTACCCGTAGTTATGAACGCGGCGATACTGCCTTGAAGGAAGAAACCTCTTACAACCTCGATTTGGGTTACCGCTTTAGAAGCGACTGGATGCGCGCGGAGCTGGATCTATTCCACAATTGGGCAAGCGACTATATCTATCAGCGTCGCACCGGCGAATTCCTCGATGAAGAAGGTCATAGCGATCACTGTGACGACAGTTACTGCGTGCCGGTGCTGCAAAGCAGTCAGAACGACGCCATATTCAAAGGTTACGAAGCCAAGCTGATCTTTCCGATGATGGAAAATCGCCTCGGCTTGCTGGAATTGACCCTATTCAGTGACTACACCCGGGGCGAATTCAAATCCGGCGGTGACGTACCGCGCATGCCGCCGTTACGCTACGGTTTTCAACTGGATTACAACCAGAACAAACTCTCCAGCTACCTGCGCTTGACCCGCGCCGACGACCAGCCACATGCTGGCGACTTCGAAACCTCGACCGCCGGTTATTTCTTGCTCAACGTCGGCGTTAATTACCAGATCAAGGCCTATCAAGACGCCAAGTTCATGGTATTCGCCAAGGGCAATAATTTGCTGAACGAAAATATTCGTAACTCGACTTCATACCTACGCAACTTTGCACCGGAAGCCGGTCGCGGTGCTGAAGTGGGCTTTAGAGTCAGTTACTAAGTAATCGGCCGATTAAGACGTTGTGGGTCATTCACAGCGTCTTTTTTATTAACAATTAAACAAAACAATATAACATCACTATGACGCTGCCTTTAAACCACCCGATCTCCGGCAAACTACCTGTCACCGTGCTGTCCGGTTTTCTCGGTGCCGGCAAAACTACGCTGCTCAAGCATATTCTCAGCAACCGCGACAATCGCCGTGTGGCCGTTATCGTCAATGATATGAGCGAAGTCAATATTGACGCGGCATTAGTCAAAAACGAAGTGCAACTGAATCGTGGCCAGGAAAAACTGGTCGAAATGAGCAACGGGTGCATTTGCTGCACCTTACGCGAGGACTTGCTGATAGAAGTCGGCAACCTGGCCAAGGAAGGCCGCTTTGATTATCTGGTGATCGAGTCCACCGGCATCGCCGAACCCTTGCCGGTTGCCGAAACCTTTACCTTCCGCGACGAACAGGGCGTCAGCCTGTCCGACATCGCCCGTCTCGATACCATGGTCACAGTGGTCGATGCGGTCAATTTCATGCGCAACTACATGGAAGCCCTGAGCTTGAAGGAAAGCGGGGAATCCTTGGGCGAAGACGACGAGCGCAATGTTGCCGACTTGCTGGTGGATCAAATCGAATTCGCCAACGTCATCCTGATTTCCAAGATCGATCTGATCAGTAGTGACGAAATCGTCAATCTGAAAGCCGTCCTGCACAGCCTCAATCCTGATGCGGACATCGTGCCGATGGTCATGGGTCAAGTCGATTTGCATAAGGTGTTGAACACTGGACTGTTCGATTTCGAAAAAGCCGAACAGGCACCCGGCTGGCTGAAGGAATTGCGCGGCGAGCACACGCCGGAAACCGAAGAATACGGCATCAGTAGCTTTGTTTACAGTGCACGCCGACCGTTTCATCCACAACGCTTCTACGAGCATCTGCATGACGGCGAATGGGACAACGGTACCCTGTTGCGCTCTAAGGGCTTTTTCTGGCTGGCTTCACGTCCTGATCACGCAGGCAGCTGGTCGCAGGCGGGCGGCGTCATGCATCACGGGCTGGCCGGACGCTGGTGGGCGTCGGTCCCCAAGGAACAATGGCCGGCTGAATATCTGGACGACATCGAATCGCAATGGGAAGAACCTTACGGCGATTGCCGTCAGGAACTGGTGTTCATCGGTCAAAACGTCGATGCCAACAAAGTGTGCATGGAACTCGACGCCTGCCTGTTAACCGAAGCCGAATTGGCGGCCGGCCCGGACGTCTGGCGCAATTACCGGGATGATTTCCCACAGTGGTTTGCCGATGGCTAGCCTCGACACCTACTGTCACATCATCGGCATCGAGTTGTTGGCGATTCTGTCCATTATCCTGCCGCTATTGGACAACCGGTCCCATAAGCGTGCGTTATCGACTGTATTTTTGGTCGTGATGGGCTTCATGTTGGCGCACTTCGCCACGCACTTATTACCCGGCAAAATCGCCGCGTTCATCTACAGCTCGCACCACGAATACCGCTCAGTCAAAACCTCGGGGCTGGATAGAACATGACAATTGCCTTAACGACCGTAGCCAGCACCATTGCCGCCTGTCTCGCCGTCAGTATATGCTCGCTGTCGAGTGCGATTGCGCTCTGGTTAAAACCCGAGACTTTGAAATGGCTGGTACCCAATCTGGTGGCCTTGGCTGTTGGCGTACTGCTGGGCGATGCCTTCATTCATTTGATTCCCGATGCCATTCAGCGCCATGGCGCCGTCAGCGAGGTCTGTCTGACCGTGCTAATCGGCATGTTTGCTTTTTTCGTGTTGGAAAAAGGTGTGCGCTGGCGACACGACCACAATGTCGATACCCGCCCAACGGCCGATCAGATTTTGCCTTTGGCAAAAATGAATCTGATCGGCGACGCCATGCACAACTTTGTCGACGGCATTCTGATTGCCGGCAGTTTTTTGGCCGATCCGGTCATGGGGCTAACCACCACGCTGGCCATCATTGCGCACGAGATTCCACAAGAGCTAGGCGACGTCGGTGCGCTGCTGCGCGGCGGATTTACGCCGCGTCAAGCCGTGCTCTACAACTTTTACTGTTCATTGACGGTATTGCCGGGCGCGATTTTTACCTTGCTGCTCAGTCAGGTCGCCGAATCGTCCCTGATAGTATTACTGCCGATTGCCGCCGGCGGCTTCATCTACATTGCCGCTTCCGACCTGATCCCCGTGCTGCACGAACGTTCCAGCCTGATTCATCTAGGCGGTCAGAGCGCTGCTTTTGCCTCAGGCATTGGTTTCATGCAATTCATTGTTTTTTTCGAACAAGCCTTACTGGCTGCCTAAGGAGTTTTTCAATGTTCGCCCGTGTTCCATTTCGCCAATCAGACAGTGCATTGCCCATCATTGCCGCTGGATTTCGCCCGCTATTCAACCCCTCGACAAGCAGGAGCGTCATCTCCAATCAGTTCGCCGATTTGTCGCGCATTTATGAAGACGGCGTCAATTTGTGCCTGATCGAACGACCGTTACCCGCAGCTATAGAGCAATTCGTCTATCGGGCCGTGCAGAATGCCGGCCGCGTTGAGATTAGCCAGCCAGTCGATCCGCTGCATTTCGATTTCAATCGATTATGGCCAAACGCGGCTCAACTGCCCGACTATCACCTTTGGCTGGAGGATGTAGAGATGCTGGTCTCGGCGTTCTGCGAATTGTTCGACCGCCGTGAAGCCGGTTTACGCCTGCGCACATTGGATAAAGCCATGTGCCCGCGTTTTCATGTCGACCGGGTGCCGGTGCGGATGATTTGCAGTTACGGCGGCATCGGTACCGAATGGCTACCGGAATATGCACTCGACCGCGCTAAATTGGGCATGGGCGGCTGTGGCTTGCCAGATGCCGAGTCAGGTCTGATTGCCGATTCGACCGCAATCCGGCAAATGCCCGCTTACGCAGTGGGCCTGATGAAAGGCGAAAACTGGGAAGGCAATGAAGGTCATGGTTTGGTGCACCGCTCGCCGCAGCCAACCGCCGTGCAGCCGCGCCGGCTGTTGTTGACCTTGGATATGTTGTAAAGCGTAGGGTACGCACCGCGTACCTTTTGGCCATCGATTCATCCGAAACCTCGAACATGGTACGCGGTGCGTACCCTACAGACTTCAAAACTGATGTTGATTAAACTACAAAACGGCTCGATTTATGATCCCGCACAAAACCTTCATGGCGAACAGCGTGACTTGTTCATTCAAGACGGACTGATGGCAAGCGATCCCGGTCCGGATGCCAAGTTCGACGCGGTTTATGATCTGGCGGGCAAAATCGTCATGGCAGGGGCCATCGACATTCACAGCCACATCGCCGGCGGCAACGTCAACACCGCCCGGCTGTTGCTGCCGGAACAACATCGCAACCACATGGCGCGGCGGCTGACTCACCCTTTTTCCAGCGCCAAATGGTCCAGCACCGACACCGGCTACCGCTACGCCCGCATGGGCTACACCACCGTGGTCGAGCCAGCGATGTTGCCTGTGGGTGCCTTGGACGTACACCTGCAAATGGCCGACATTCCGATCATCGACACCGCCGCGCTGGCAATACTCGGCAACGACGACTTGCTGTTGCGGCTGATGCGGGCCAAGGCCGGCCAGAACCAGATCAATGATTATGTGGCCTGGACCTTGAACGCCACCCGCGCCCTGGGCCTGAAAATCATCAACGCCGGCGGCGCCAACGCCTTCAAAAGCAACGTCCGCCAATTCGATCTGGATGACATCGTGCCGGATTACGGCGTCAGCTCGCGGCAAATTCTGCAAACCCTGCAAACTGCGGCCTGCCAACTCGGTGTACCGCATCCGCCGCACGTTCACTGCAACAACCTTGGCGTTCCCGGCAACATCGATACCATCGTCGCCACCATGGAGGCCGCGCAAGGCCTACCCATGCACTTGGCTCACGTGCAGTTTTACGCCTACGGCAACGAAGGCGCCAAGGGCTTTTCCTCGGCGGCGGCCAAACTGCTGGAGGCCTTCAACCGCCACCCCAACATCACCATGGACGTCGGCCAAGTCTTGTTTGGTCAGACCGTGACCATTTCCGGCGATGTGATCGCCCAATACAGCCGCCACGGCGACGCCAGCCCCAATAAATGGGTGATGTGGGACGCCGAAACCGAAGGCTCCGGCGGCGTGGTGCCGTATCGCTACCGCGAAGCCAGCTTCGTCAACACCCTGCAATGGGCGATTGGCCTGGAACTGTTTTTGCTGGCCGAGGCACCGGAACGCTTGTTTTTCACCACCGATCATCCCAACGGTGCACCGTTTACCGCCTACCCGGAACTGCTGCGCTTGCTGATGGACGCCGATTATCGGCAGCAATGCATGGCGCGGCTGAATCAAGAAGCCTTGGCCCTGACCTTGCTGCCGGAACTCAAGCGCGAACTGAGCTTGAGCGAAGTCGCCACCATGACCCGTTCCGCCGCCGCCAAGCTGATGGGATTCACCGATCGCGGCCATCTCGCCCCCGGCGCCGTCGCCGACGTTGCTGCTTACGATTCGGGCAAGCTCGTCGGTGCGCATCCCGACTACCGCGCCGTATTCGCCGATGCGGCACTGCTGTTCAAAAACGGTCGGCTGGTGGTGCAAAACGGCGTCGTGATTGAACGACCGCTCGGCTTGGCACAAACCGTCAGCCCGGTTTACGACGCCGGCATCACCCGCACCGTCAAACAGCATTTCGACCGTTTCTACAGTTTGCAACTCAACCAATACGGGGTCAACGACGCCGATTTCGACAACCTCAAACAGCCGCGTTTTCACAATATCGCCGCCCTTTAATGTTCGCTATGTCATCCCATCCATCCGTCATCGAAACCGATCTGGAAATCTTACGCCACGACTGCGCCCACTTGTTGGCTCAAGCCGTCAAAGAATTGTATCCGGCCGCGCAAGTCGCCATCGGCCCCACCATCGAACACGGCTTTTATTACGATTTTGCCTTTCCGCAGCCCTTAACCGCCGACGAATTACCGGTAATCGAACAGCGGATGCGCGAGATCGTTGGCCGCCGCGAACCCATACGGCGCGATGAATGGAGTCGTGCCCAAGCCGAGGCTTTTTTTACCGAGGCAGGCGAACGCTTTAAACAGGAATTGCTGGCCGCCATCCCGGAAGGCGAAACCATTAGCGTCTATCGGCAGGGCGAATTCACCGATCTCTGTCGTGGTCCGCACGGCGAGGATACCGGGCAAATTGGACAGGCTTTCAAATTACTGAAGTTGGCGGGCGCCTATTGGCGCGGCGACCACCGCCAGCCCATGCTGCAACGAATCTACGGCACGGCGTGGCCGACGCAAACCGAGCTGGACAGCCATCTCAAACAACTGGAAGAGGCGGAACTGCGCGACCACCGCCGTTTGGGCAAAGAGATGGACTTGTTTCATTTTCAGGAACAGGCGCCGGGCTCGGTATTTTGGCATGCCAAAGGTTGGCGCTTGTTTCAGCGCTTGATCGGCTATTTGCGGGAAAGGCAGACGGCGGCAGGCTATCAGGAAATCAATACTCCGGACGTGATGGACATTGGCCTGTGGCAAGACTCCGGCCACTGGGATAAATTCGGCGAACACATGTTTACCACCCAAACCCCGGATGAACGGGTGTTTGTGTTGAAGCCGATGAACTGTCCCGGCGGCGTGCAGGTTTTCAAACAGGGTTTGCGCAGCTACCGGCAATTGCCGCTACGTCTGGCGGAATTCGGCAAAGTGCATCGCTACGAGCCGTCCGGTGCCTTGCATGGCCTGATGCGGGTGCGTTCCTTTACCCAGGACGATGCGCATATCTTTTGCAGTGAGCAGCAGATTACTCAAGAAAGCCTGACCATTTGCGAACTGATTTTAAGCATCTATCGCGACTTCGGTTTTCATGACATTCGCATCAAATTTTCCGACCGTCCGCCACAACGGGTCGGTATAGATGCGGTGTGGGATCAAGCCGAACAAGCCTTGATTCAAGCCATGCAAACCAGCGGACTGCCGTACACGCATAATCCCGGCGAAGGCGCGTTTTACGGGCCGAAGCTGGAATTTGTTTTGCGCGATGCGGTGGGGCGCGACTGGCAATGCGGCACCTTGCAAGTGGATTTGAATCTGCCGGGCCGCTTGGGCGCTTATTACATCGACGCCGACGGCAACAAACAAACCCCGGTGATGTTACATCGGGCCTTGTTCGGTTCTCTGGAACGCTTTACCGGCATCTTGCTGGAGCATTACGCCGGCTGGCTGCCGTTCTGGCTGGCGCCGCTGCAAGTCGTGGTCGCGCCCATCAGCGCACCCACCGAAGCCTATGCGCTGGAGGTTGCCGGGCAATTGAACGCCGCCGGTTTGCATGTGGAAAGCGACTTACGCAACGAAAAAATCGGCTACAAGATTCGTGAACACAGTGTGACCAAAGTGCCGCTACTCATCGTGGTCGGTCAGCGGGAAATGCAAGACGGTCAAGTCACCCTGCGCTGGCTGCACGGCGGACAGAAACAAACCTTGCCGCTGGCGCAAGCCTTGGTCGAACTGACCCAGCAAAACCAATATCCTTCCAACCTATCCGGTAAACAACCAGGACGACTTGAAAACCCATGAGCCTCTCGACACCCACGCCGCCAAGCCGCGGCCTCTATAACCTGAAAGTTCACGCCCAATTCTGCTCGGCGCATGCCTTGCGCGATTATCCCGGCGATTGCCGCCGCCTGCATGGGCATAACTGGAAAGTCGAAACCGAGGTAGAAGCCCGGGTGCTCGATGACATCGGTATCGCCATCGATTTCAAAGCCATCAAGGCGGCGACCCGGCAACTGGCGGATAGCCTGGATCACCGGTTTTTGAACGACATCGAACCCTTCGACCGCATCAACCCCACCGCCGAAAATCTGGCGGCCTGGTTTTACCGCCAATTGTCGGCCACCCTGAACAGCGCACAGGTCAATGTCGCTGCCGTCACGCTCTGGGAAACCGACACTGCCTGTGTGCGTTACAGCGAGGTAGCCGCATGAGCGCTTGCAGCATCGAAGACATTCAAGGCCGCGCCGACAGCCGCCGCATCGCCATCGACAAAGTTGGCATCAAAGACATCCTGCATCCGGTGCGGGTCAAAGACCAGAGCTGCGGCGAACAACATACCGTGGCTCGCTTCGACATGTACGTGAATCTGCCGCATGACTTCAAGGGCACTCACATGTCGCGCTTCGTGGAAATCTTGAATAGCCATGATCGGGAAATCAGCATTGCCTCGTTTCCAGTCATGTTGCAGGAAATGCTGCAGCGACTGGAAGCCGAATCCGGCTATATCGACATGCGCTTCCCGTATTTCGTCGAAAAGGCCGCGCCGGTCAGCGGCGTGCGCAGTCTGCTGGATTATCAGGTCAGCTTCATTGGCGAAATCGACAGTAGCGGTTGCCGGATTAAAGTCAAAATCGTGGTGCCGGTCACCAGTTTGTGCCCGTGCTCCAAGGAGATTTCCGAACGCGGCGCCCACAACCAGCGTTCGCATGTGACGATTACCGTATCGGCCAGCGAATTCATTTGGATTGAAGAACTGATTGCGCTGGTGGAAGCTGAAGCCTCGTCACCGATCTACGGTTTACTGAAACGCCCGGACGAGAAATACGTCACCGAACAGGCTTACGATCATCCGAAATTCGTCGAGGACATGGTACGCGACGTCGCCGCCCGGCTGAACGCCGAGCCGCGTATCGCCGCCTATTGCGTGGAATCGGAGAACTTCGAGTCCATCCACAACCATTCCGCTTATGCATTGATCGAGCGGGTGAAATGAAGCTGTTCAAGCGCGCGGAAACCCTGGCCGTTGGCGACAGCCTGCCGTGGGACGCCGTATTCGCCGAACTAGCCTTTAACGCCGACGGCCTATTGCCCGCTATTGCCCAGCAATACGATAGTGGCGAGGTGTTGATGCTGGCCTGGATGAACCGCGAGGCTATCCTGGAAACCCTGAGTACCGGCCGGGTTTGTTACTGGTCGCGCTCTCGGCAAAGTCTATGGCGTAAAGGAGAGACGTCCGGCCATCAGCAAACGCTTAAAGAACTGCGCATCGATTGCGACGGCGACACGCTGTTGTTATTGGTCGATCAACAGGGTCCAGCCTGTCATACCCTGCGTTCCAATTGTTTTTATCACGCCGTGCGCGGCGAGCGAGTCGTGGTGATCAGCGAGCCACAGCCCGCTATTCGACCCTAACTTCTATTGCTTACGGAGATTTAATATGAGCGCAAGCCCAAAACTCAATTACCCGGTACCGGTCACCATTTTGACCGGTTTTCTCGGCGCCGGCAAAACCACGCTTCTGAACCGTATCCTCACCGAACGACACGGCCATCGTATCGCGGTGATCGAAAACGAATTCGGCGAGGCCGGCATCGACAACGAACTGCTGGTGCAGGCCGACGAGCAAATCGTTACCATGAACAACGGCTGCATTTGCTGCACGGTCCGGGGCGATTTGGTGCGCATCCTCGGCGAATTGTCCGGGCGGCGCGAAAACGGCGAAGTGCATTTCGAGCGGGTCATCATCGAAACCACCGGCTTGGCCGATCCGGCCCCCGTGGCGCAAACCTTTTTCATCGAGCCGGACATCGCCGAAAACTACAAACTGGATGCCATCGTCACCGTGGTCGACGCGGTGCATGCCCATCAACAACTGCAAGAACACCACGAAGCGCAGGAACAAGTCGGCTTCGCCGATCGAATTTTGTTGTCGAAAACCGATTTACAGCAAGACGAAGTGATTGCCGATCTGGAAACCCGCTTGCGGGCGATGAACCCCAGAGCGCCGATCAAACGCGTACATTTTGGCGCCACCGAGTTGCACGACATACTCGACATCGACGGCTTCAATCTCGACGATATTCTGAAAATCGAGCCGGACTTTTTAGAAGACGTCAGCCACGAACACGAAGACGACATCAGCTCCTTCGTGTTCCACGCCGAGCGCGAACTGGACGCTGCGCGAATCTTGGCGTTTCTGGACATCATGGTGCGCGACTATGGTAACGATCTATTGCGCTACAAAGGCATTTTGAACATCGCCGGTTGCGACAAGCGAGTGATCTACCAAGGTGTACACATGCTGATGACACAGGATTTCGGCGCCCCTTGGCAAGACGGTGAAGCCAAGGCATCGAATCTAGTCTTCATCGGCCGTAATTTACCCAAACAGGATATGCTGGACGCGTTGGAATCCTGCCAAGTGGTGTCCTGATGAACTTTGAAAGCGTATTAGCGAATCTTTTGTGCATCGCATGACGAGGGAATTGCCCAAAATCCCCGTTATCGTTCTGACCGGCTTTCTGGGTAGCGGCAAGACCACGCTGTTAAACCGCTTGTTGACGGACGGCGTGAAAACGGCGGTGGTCATCAACGAGTTTGGCGCTACACCGATCGATCAGGATTTGCTGCTAAATCAGGACATTCCACTGACCGTACTTTCCGGCGGTTGCTTGTGTTGCCAGATCAAAGGCGCATTGGCACCCACCTTGAAGAACTTGTGGATGGTCTGGAATAAGGCTGAAGCCAAGCCGTTCGAACGCATTATCATCGAAACCAGCGGCGTTGCCAGCCCGGAACCCATTTTGGATACGCTGTTACGCGAGCCGTGGTTGTCCAAACGCTACCGCTTGCAACAAATCGTCGCCACCCTGGCGATTCCCTCCGCCATTGCCCAGTTGGAGCGCCACGCCGAAGCCCGTGCGCAAATGGCTTGGGCCGACCTGTTACTACTGACTCACGCCGATCTGGCCGATGCCGCGCAACAGGCGGAATTGATGGGCTTCTTGAAACGTCAGGCACCGGCAACGCCAACACTGACGACTACACGCGATCCGTTTGATACCTCCACGCTGCAAAGCAAGTCACCACCGCCGTTCCGGCGAGTTCCTTCCGGCCAAACCTTGCCTGAACACGGCTTTCGCAGCGTATCGCTTTATCTGGAACACTCGCCTAGTTGGCCGCAGTTACAGGCGACTTTGCACACTTTGCTGGCAAATCATGCCGATGACTTGATCCGTATCAAAGGGGTTGTTTATTCCCCTGAGTATGCCGAGCCGTTTGCGCTGCATGCGGTCGCCGGTCATTTGTATCCGCCCGTGCCATTACCGGAACGCCAGAATCAGGATAAGCGTAGCCGTTTGGTGCTAATCACGATTTCGAATCCGGAACAATTGGCCAATGATTTATTAACCCTCTTGGTTACAGAGGGCAGTCAAAATCTGATACGGCTGCATTGAGTACTAAAATTAGTAATATCCCCAACGAATTGCTTTAATTTTTTGTCGTAGACAAATCGACAATAGGGTTATTTACTGATTCAGCGTTATGTGATGCGAAGATTTGATTGGCTGCTATACCAATCACTGCGGTCATATAAAACCAACATGTCTGAATGGCCGCAAGGGGTCGTTTCCCTCCAACCAACTTCTATCAACAAACCCTCAAAAACTTAAACCGATTTTTCTCTAAGATTTATCAGCCAATCGTTGTGGCAGAGTAAATCACATCAGATATTGGCTCGGATACCTATACAAAAGCATAGGAAATTTGCGTTTTGCTTGGATTAATGAGGGGTAAAACGACGAGGTGGTATCAAACCAGCGAAGGCAAGGCCTGCTTTGCCAAGCGCAAATGCACTGTGCAAGTCGTATTCGGTATCATCAGACAGGTAGTTGGCTTTCGCCAGTTTGCTTTGCGCGGATTGGACGCCGTCACCGTCACCGGCGAGTTGAGGAAATTGTTGGCCCTGGCTTTCAATTTGAAACGGCTGCACGCCTTAAGCCCTCGGCTGACTAATAGCCAACAGATTCGACGAGTCAAGAACGTTTGAGGTCAGCGGCTGCCTAAGACAGTCCGCTGGAACAAGGGGGTTAGGTTGTACTTGTTTCGAGACCGAAGACTACCGCCCTGACCGCGGTGCATTCGGCCGCTAATGCCGATAGCGGAAGCTCCTTATCCAAATGAACAATTTTGTCCTCGGACCGAATGTAGGATCGGCAGTAGCCAACGCGGATTCCTAGTGGGGCTGAGAACTGAGTGCGGCTTTCGATGGCTGAATCAATTATCCAACCAACATTTGCATCTTGGGTCAAGGCATCAGCAAGGTGTTCATCAATGTGCGTAAGCGCATTACGAAGGCTACGATCTTTAAGGATGGGTGTTTGGAGATTTTGGCTAGCGCAGAGGTCTTGGACATACTTTAGTCGTTCCTTACGAATACTGAATGCAAGAGCACTTTCCTTCTTACCGCGACTGGAGTTGGTAAACAGAATCGTAGAAGCTAGACCAGCTTGATAGCAAAGATCACTAAGCAAGCCGGGAATGGTGGGGGAAATGTACATATCTTGAATCGGACTTGACGCGATTAGTGCTTGTAGAGTTCTGATTCGCTCTACTACTGCACTGAGCGCGTCAGCCGCTTGACTAAGAATTACGTTTTGAGTCAAGCCAATGTCCTTGTCGAATACGACCAAGCGAAGCGACCAAATTGCGGCGGGTTGATGCATGTTGTGCAACCTAAAGTCTGAATTCACCGGCTTGCGCAGCTTTTCGCGCAGGTCCGGTGGAATGATGGGTTAGCCCAATAAGCCCTTTGGCTCACCACTAGCTGCGGGCTCTCTTGAAGTTGCGACATCTTCAAACTGTTCTGTCCTGTATCGAAGCAATCTTGGCCCCATTCGCTCCATATCGCTGAGTGCTTCGTAAATGACTTTGCGTGTCTCAAGGGGCAGAGCAACGAAAGTCTCCCAGTCAGTTGCAATATCTGCCAGAAAGTCCTTTGGGAAACGAAGCTCAAAATACGTCCCGTCATTCTTAACAAGCACAGTCCGCCCATAAATGCGCTCACGATCATGTGCCTCCACTTCTGCGATGCGCGCGATGCCAGCTCCGGTTAGCAACTGATCGAATCTCATGTTGCCTTGAATGGCAGAGGCGGGATTGGGCATGCGAAGGCTCGACACAAAATCTACCAATCGCCTGTACCTGATTGCGCTTCTTGCAATTTCCCGGGACTGCGTATTATCGATTGTGGAAAGGATCGCCGTCTTCAGATCCTCAATCTGCTCAGCAAGGCCAAATATCCGTTTGCCTTCGTATGTACTATCTCGGGATTCACGGAGAAGCCGCTGGAATAAGGACGCCCACTGCTTCCGTAGATGGTTTTCGATATCTTCGAATTTCGCGAACGGAGTTACAGAGTTGCCTCGTATTCTCGACTTGAGGAAGTTGATGAACTCGAAGATGTACTTTGCCGTTTCCGGCTTCTCGATGGAAGGAAAGCGAATTTGGGTAACCAAGTCCTTGTTCTTTTCGTAAACCAGATGGTCGTGCCAGACCTTCTCGTCTACAAACGCAAAGACTGGAACCTGTGACTCGACTGCTTTGAGTACTTCCAGTTGGGTGACCGACAAGTTCGGGATGCTTTCAATTGCAGAAACATCAAACCCAGAGTTCGAGATGTTTTCTAGGCTAACCGCATTGAGGGCCTCCGGTACAGCTTTGCCACCGAAGCGTGCCCCCAGAACAAGTACGATCATATCAGTACCGGGAACTTCTTGGAGGCAACTTGTGTGTGTATGTGTGCGGGGGTCGTACAGGACGTCGGCGTATTCGCTCAATATGGGATCGTAGCCGATGTCGAGTAGGAAATTCCTAAGCTGCTCTCTGACAGGGCCGAGGTCGTAGCACGTAGATGAAACGAATACTTTAGGGCGCCTCGAAAAACCCGTCCCCATGAGAAAATAGCGTCACCGCCCACATAGCCTCAAAGTCCCATGATCAAAGAAAGCCTATTTGCCGCAGAAGAACGTGAAGCCAAGTTGGATAAGCTGGGTGA
>Ga0194120_10002893_pt1 | contig 28856 bp, 31 predicted proteins | sample TA2MahCa65mmetaG_FD_148642 | JGI IMG/M metagenome (GOLD analysis project Ga0194120, IMG submission 148642) | Freshwater microbial communities from Lake Tanganyika, Tanzania - TA2015019 Mahale Deep Cast 65m | ecosystem: Environmental > Aquatic > Freshwater > Lake | place: Tanzania: Lake... | reverse complement strand
TGTACGAGAACCTGGGCAAGGCCGGCGCGCGGTCGGTGACGGTCTATCTCGACGCCTGTTTCTCGGGCGACAGCCAGGCGGGAATGCTGATCCGCTCGGCCTCGCCGGTGTTCGTCAAGGCCGAGATGCCGACGGCGGCACGCGGCATCACCGTGCTGGCGGCGGCGCAGGGCGAGCAGATGGCAAGCTGGGACGAAAAGGCCAAGCACGGGCTGTTCACCGAGCATCTGCTGCGGGCGCTGTACGGCGCGGCCGACAAGGACCGGACCGGGCGGGTGACGGCAAGCATGGTCAAGGCCTATCTCGATCGCGAAATGACCTATGCCGCGCGGCGGGAGTTCGGGCGCGACCAGGTGGCCGATCTCAAGGGCGACGAGGGGCGGGTGCTGGCCAGCTATCAGCCGGGACGCCCGCCGCCGCGTCCCCAACCGGCGCAGCCGGCGGTGGGGCAGTTTCCGGCCGCGCCTTCACCGGGCCAGGTCGTCCGCGACTGCGCGGAGTGCCCGGAGATGGTGGTGATTCCGGCGGGCAGTTTCGTGATGGGCGTGGCGCCGGGCGAGGAGGAACGGGAGGGCGTGCCCGATAATTTGAAGGGCAGATCGGTGCCGCAGCACAGCGTCAATGTCCGATCCTTCATGCTGGGGAAGTACGAGGTGACGGTCGGGGAGTTCGGTCACTTCGTCAACGAGACCGGGTATCGGACGGACGGCGGGTGCTTTGCCTGGACCGGCACGAATTGGGGTATGGATGCGTCGAAGAGCTGGCGCAATCCGGGCTTCGGGCAAGGCGAGCGGCATCCGGTGACCTGCGTCAATTGGAACGATGCCAAGGCATATACCGCGTGGCTGAGCCGCAAGACCGGCAAGAGCTACCGCCTGGCGAGCGAGGCGGAATGGGAATACGCGGCGCGGGCGGGGACGACAACGGCGCGGTATTGGGGCAATGACGTCAATCAGGGTTGTGGGTTCGCGAATGTCTCCGATCAAACGACGCGAGCACAGGTGCGAGGCATCACCTGGGGTGCATCCTGCAATGACGGCCACGCCTATACGGCGCCGGTGGGGTCGTTCCGAACCAACGGCTTCGGCCTGCACGACATGATCGGGAAAGTGTGGGAATTCACCGAGGATTGCTGGAACGAGAACTACAATGGGGCACCAGCGGACGGCTCGGCTTGGCTCTCCGGGAACTGCAATGGCCGCGTCTTGCGGGGCGGTTCCTGGTACGACCTCGATCAGGGTTCCGGTTCCGCCCGCGCTGCGGACCGCTTCCCGATCGGGACCAGCGGCCGGGCTAACTACTTCGGCTTCCGCGTGGCGAGGACCAATTGACCTCCTGAATCTTTGGCTCTTTATGCCAATCCGCGTTGACCGTAATCGGTCAACGCGCCCTCAGGGCATGATCCGCGATCCGTCTTGAACCATCTGGTTCAAGACAGGTCGATCATGCCCTAGCCTCGGATCAGCCGGTCGGCGTTGCGCCAGGCGATGGCCTCGGCCGTCGCCGCCGAGAGCTGGCCGAAGAAGCTGCGCCAGCGCGGCCAGTGTCCGGCATAGCGCGCATAGACCCGGGCATGGGCGATGTCGGTGCCGATGACGAAGCGGTCGGCGAAGCGTTCGAACACCGGCTTCATGTCGTCGGCGACGATGCCGGCGGCATCGACCACCAGATGCATCCAGGGCGTGCGCCGCGGATAGTAGACACCGTAGTGCTCGACCTGCGGCCCCGAATAGACCATGCCGCCGAGATCGGCGTGCAGGTTGCGATGGCGCGCCATCATCTCGGCGATGGCGGCGGCCGACGATCGCCCGCAATTATGCGACCAGACCACCACCGCCTCGGGATGGGCCTCGAGCAGCCGGCGCATGCCCGCGGCGACATGGGGCTCGGCCTCGGCATGGACCACCATCGGCGCGCGATGCTTGGCCGAGAGGTCGGCGAAATGCCGCATCAAGGGCGAGAACACCGGATGGTCCATGTCGCTGACGGCGCGGATGCCGAAACGGTTGGTATAGGGATAGAAGCGCAGCATGAGCTCGCCCAGGCCGAAGAAGGCGCCGCTGGCGAGCTTGCTGTCGGTCTCGGCCAGGATGCGGCGCGCATCCGCGCTCATGCTCCAGGCCTCGGGCCGGTTGAGTTCGGAGCGCTGCATGCCGCAGAACGGAACCAAGCGCTCGGGATGGCGCCGGGCGTAGTCGAGCGCCTGTTGGTCGCTGCCTTCGCCGTCGTTCACCGCCCCGCCGCCATCGCCGTAGTAGAGCGGCATCAGCACCAGCCGGGCCACGCCCGATTCGTCCATCAGGCGGATCAGGTCCCCGGCGGCGATGCCGCGCTGCAGATGGGTGTGGAAGTCGATCACCGGCGGCGATCCGGCGAAGCCGCCGAAAGCGGCCGGCATCGGCGGAAGCGATCGCGGCGTGGCGGCAGGCGGCGCGGGCGGCAACGAGGCGGCGCATCCGCTCATGGCGGAGGCAGTCAGGCCTTGCAGGAAATGGCGTCGCCGCATGCGGTCGTTACCTGATCTGCTCCATCGGCACTTCGATCGCCAGCGCGGTGATCTGGTACTTGAACACGGCGTGGTCCAACCGCGCGCCGGGCCAGAAATCGACCGCCATGATGATCCAGCCGTCGCGGACTTCGCGCAGTCGCATCACCGGCGCGCGCCAGCCTTGGCGCTCGCACGCGACGCTCAGCATCGACGCCCCGATCGGCACTAGCACCTTGCCGGGCGCGGTCATGGTCAGGCGCAGATCGTCCGGCCCGGCGATGGCGCATTGCGCCTCGGTCGGGGTGCGGATCTCGAATTCGCGCCGGTCCTTGAAGTCCCACACCGTGAAGGTGTTGCGGATGCAGCCCGCGACCAGGGCGGTCGCGACCAGGGCAAGAATCGGTAAGGCGCGGCGGGCCGACATGACGCTCCTCTAGCAAAGCCGTGGCCCTTGATAAAGCGGGGGCGAAGGGCCAGATTCCGGTCGATGGGGAGCAAGGCCATGAAACGCTCGCGCGAAATCAGGCTGGTGCTGCTGGGCAGCGCCGGGCTGGTAGGGCTGGCCGGCTGCGAGGAAGCGCCGGATTTGACCAAGAACGCCGATCTGTTCCGCGACGAACTGGAATGCAGCGCCTCGCGCGACGCCAACGAATGCGCCCGCGCCTTCCAGCAGGCGCGGATCGAGCACGAGACCACCGCGCCGCGCTTCGCCAGCCAGGCGGCCTGCGAGAGCAAGTTCGGCGAGGCCAACTGCATGCCCGCGCAGGGCAGCCAGGCCGGCGGCCAAAGCTGGTTCCTGCCGCTGATGATGGGCTATCTGATGAACCGGCCGGCGGCGGCGCCGGCGATCGCGGCTTCGACCCCGGCGCCGGCTTCGACGCCGGCGGCCAAGCCGGTCTATCGCGACGCCAACAACGTGGCCTATTCCGGCTCCAAGGCCTTCGGACGCTTCAACACCGATATCCTGCCGCCGCCGCGGCCGGGCGGAACCGGCACCGCGGTCGGCGCGCTGCCTTCGCGTCCGGGGGCGGCGCCCGCGACCGAGGGCGTGCAGCGCTCGGGCTTCGGCGGCAGCGGCCAGACCCAATCCATCGCCTCCTAGGGGCAGGGCTTGAAGCGGCTGGTGTCCGCGCCGCGCGCCGATTGGCGCGAGCGCGCCGAGCGCCAGTTGGGCTTCGCCTTCCACACCATCGACGGCAAGCCCTATTGGGACGAGACCGCGGCCTATGTCTTCGAGGCGGCCGAGATCGACGGCATCGAGGAGGTCACCGGCGAACTCGAGCAGATCTGCCTGGCCACGGTCGAGCGCATCGTCGCCGAGGGCGCCTACGAGCGGCTCGGGCTGGACGAGCCGGCGGCGCGGCTGATCGAGGACAGTTGGCGGCGGGGCGATCGCAATCTCTACGGCCGGTTCGATCTCAGCTATCGCCCGGGCCAGCCGCCCAAGCTGTTGGAATACAACGCCGACACCCCGACCGCGCTGTTCGAGGCCAGCGTGGTGCAGTGGGAATGGCTGCAGACCGTGCATCCGGCGGCCGACCAGTTCAATTCGATCCACGAAAAACTGGTCGCGGCCTGGCGCTGGTTCGCCGAGCGCTTCGGCGCGGTGCATTTCGCTTGCGTCGCCGGCCATGCCGAGGATCGCGGCACCATCGACTACATGCGCGACGCCGCCTTGCAGGGCGGGGTCGACGGCCGCTTTTTGCACATCGACGAGGTCGGCTGGGACGGGCGGCATTTCGTCGACCTCGAACGCCGCGCCATAACCTGCCTGTTCAAGCTCTATCCCTGGGAATGGCTGCTGCGCGAAAGCTTCGCCGCCCATATCGGGCCCTCGGGCGCGGTTTTGGTCGAGCCGCCGTGGAAGATGCTGCTGTCGAACAAGGCGGTGCTGCCGCTGCTTTACGACATGGCCGACGGCCATCCCGCGGTGCTGCCGGCGGCGCTGGAGCCGGGCGCGATCGAGGGCCCGGTGGTGCGCAAGCCGATCCTCGGCCGCGAGGGCGCCAACGTCACCCTGGGCGACGCCGCCACGCCCGGGACCTACGGCGCCGAGGGCTTCGTCTATCAGGCCGAATGGCGCCTGCCCGAATTCGACGGCAAATACCCGGTGATCGGCAGCTGGGTGGTGGCCTCGAATCCGGCCGGCATCGGCATCCGCGAGGACGACCAGCCGATCACCCTCAACACCAGCCGCTTCGTGCCCCATTTCTTCGTCTGACGGAGACGCCATGCCCCCGACCATAGTCCTGCACGGCAACTACCTGGCGACGCTGCCGGCCTTCGCGCTGTTCTTCGCCGTCGGCCTGGTCCTGACCGCGGTCTTCGTCCTGGTCTATCTGCGCGTCACGCCCTATGCCGAGATCGAGGCCATCCGCCAGGGCAACACCGCCGCCGCCGTCAGCCTGGCGGGCGCGGTGCTGGGATTCCTTTTGCCGCTGGGCAGCGCCATCGTCAATTCGCACCATGTCGAGGACATGGCCGCCTGGGGCGCGGTGGCGCTGGTGGTGCAGATCGCGCTTTACCTGATCGCCAAGCGCGCCTGGCCGTGGCTGGCCGAGGGCGTGGCCCAGGGCCGCGTCGCCGCCGCCACGCTCTTGGCGACGCTGTCGGTCGGCGTCGGCATCCTCAACGCCGCCTGCATGGCGTTCTAGAAAAGTCCCGCGGTCGCGTGTTAGCCTGACCGCACCATGGAAGAGGGGGATTCCAGCCGGCCGCTGTTGGCGGTCGAGGACCTGCATGTCGCCTTTCACACCCCGGGCGGGGCGGTGCGGGCGGTGGCCGGCATCGACTTCCAGGTCGGTCGCGGCGAGATCGTCGCCGTGGTCGGCGAGTCGGGCTCGGGCAAGTCGGTCACGGCGCTGTCGATCATGCGGCTGCTGCCGCGCGCCACCGGCCGGATCGAGCGCGGCCGCATCCTCTACAACGGCCACGACCTGTTGATGCTGGACGACGAGGCGATGCGGGCGCTGCGCGGCCGCTCGATCGCCATGATCTTCCAGGAGCCGATGACCTCGCTCAATCCGGTGCTGACCATCGGCTTCCAGATCATGGAGCCGCTGCGCATCCATCTCGGCCATGACGAGGCGCAGGCGCGGGCGCGGGCGGCCGAGTTGATGCGGCTGGTCGGCATTCCCGACGCCGAGCGGCGGCTGGACCAGTATCCGCACCAGTTCTCGGGCGGCATGCGCCAGCGGGTGATGATCGCCATCGCCCTGGCGGCCGAGCCCAAGCTGTTGATCGCCGACGAGCCGACCACGGCGCTGGACGTCACCATCCAGGCCCAGATTCTGGAGCTGATGCGCGATCTCGCCCGGCGGCTGAACATCGCGCTGGTGGTGATCACCCACAATCTCGGCATCGTCGCCCGCTATGCCGACCGGGTGATGGTGATGTACGCCGCGCGCATGGCCGAGGAAGGCCCGGCCGAGGCGCTGTTCCACCGCCCGCGCCATCCCTACACCATGGGCCTGCTGCGCTCGGTGCCGCGGCTGGACCGGCCGCGCGCGGCCAGGCTCGAGACCATCGAGGGCTTGCCGCCCAATCTAGCCGCGGTGCAGGCCGGCTGCCGCTTCGCGCCGCGCTGCCCGGCGCGGATCGAGGCCTGCGCCCGGGAGCCCGAGCTTCAGCCGACCGATGTCGGCAGCCGCGCCGCCTGCTGGCGCAGCGCCGAAATCGCTCAAGGCAAGATCGGCCGGGTCGCCGCCGCGGGCGCCGGCGAGGGGACAGGTGCAAGCGGCGAGGTGTTGCTGGACGTGCGCGGCCTGGCCAAGCATTTCGACGTCAAGCTGGGCCTGGGCGGCGGGCGGGGCACGGTGCGCGCGGTCGAGGACGTGTCGTTCTCGATCCGCGCCGGCGAGACCTTGGGCCTGGTGGGCGAATCGGGCTGCGGCAAGACCACGGTCGGGCGGCTGATCCTGCGGCTGGAACAGCCCAGCGCCGGCGCCATCAGCTTCGGCGGGGTCGATCTCGGCAGCGCCGCGCCCGATGTCATGCGCGCGCTCAGGCGCAAGATCCAGGTCATCTTCCAGGACCCCTACAGCTCGCTCAACCCGCGCATGACCGTGGGCCAGATCGTCGGCGAGCCGATCGAGGTCTACGGCCTGGCCGCCGATGCCCAGGCGCGCGCGGCGCGGGTGACCGACCTGCTGGGCCAGGTCGGCCTGCGCGCCGACATGGCGGCGCGCTATCCGCACCAGCTTTCCGGCGGCCAGCGCCAGCGCGTCGGCATCGCCCGCGCTTTGGCCTTCGAGCCCAGCTTCATCGTCTGCGACGAGGCGGTGTCGGCGCTGGACGTCTCGATCCAGGGCCAGATCATCAACCTGCTGGAGGACCTTCAGCGCCGGCTGGGCCTGGCCTACCTGTTCATCGCCCACGACCTGGCGGTGGTGCGTCACATCGCCATGCGGGTGGTGGTGATGTATCTCGGCCGGGTGATGGAAGTCGGCGAGCGCGAGGCGCTTTACCGCGAGCCGCTGCACCCCTATACGCGGTTGTTGCTGGACGCGGCGCCGACGCCCGATCCGGCGGTGGAACGGGCCCGCGCGCCGCGGCTGATAACCGGCGAGCCGCCTTCGCCCCTTGCGCCGCCGAGCGGATGCGTTTTTCATACCCGCTGTCCGGTGGCCGAGCCGCGCTGCCGCGAGGCGGTGCCGCCGCTGGTGGCGGCGCGGGGCGAACATCAGGTAGCTTGCGTGAAATACCAATAAACCGACGAGGGAGGACAACGATGACGACGATCCGATGGACCCTGGCCGGACTGGCCGGCGCCGCGCTGGCGCTGGCGGGCGCGGCTTCGGCGCAGACGCCCAAGCGCGGCGGCACGCTGACCTTTGCCGTCTCTGCCGAAACGCCGCATTACGACTGCCATGGCAGCGACACCTACGCCACGCTGCATTTCGCGGCGCCGTTCTATTCGACCCTGCTGCGCTTCGATCTGCCGAAATATCCGGCGGTGACCGGCGATTTGGCCGAATCCTGGACGGTGGCGCCCGATCTGATGACCTACAGCTTCAAGCTCAACCACGGCGTCACCTTCCACGACGGCTCGGAAGTGACCTCGGCCGACGTCAAGGCCACCTACGAGCGGCTGCGCAATCCGCCGACCGGGGTGGTCTCGACCCGCAAGGCGACCTTCGGCGACATCGACCGCATCGAGACGCCCGACAGCCACTCGATCGTCTTCCGCATGAAGTCGGTCAACACGGCGATGCTGGAGCATTTCGCCTCGCCTTGGAACTGCATCTACTCGGCCAGGGTACTGGCCGAGGACCCGGCCGCGCCGCGCACCAAGATCATGGGCTCGGGTCCCTTCATCTTCGGCGAGCACGTCAAGGGCAGCCATGTCAGCGGCACCCGCAACCCCAAGTATTTCCGCCAGGGCCAGCCCTATCTCGACGGCTTCAAGGGCGTATTCATGCTGCAGGCGGCGGCGATGATGAACGCGCTGCAGGGCGGCCAGGTGCTGGCGGAGTATCGCGGCATCTCGCCGGCCGAGCGCGATCGGCTGCTGCAGGCCATGGGCGACCGCATCCGGATCGAGGAATCGAGCTGGACGCTGAACCTGCTGGTGCTGTTCAACACCGAGAAGAAGCCGTTCGACGACGTCCGCGTGCGGCGGGCGCTGAACATGGCGCTGGACCGCTGGGGCGGCAGCCAGGGCCTGTCGCGCATCTCGACCCTGCGTTCGGTCGGCGGCGTGGTGCGGCCGGGTTCGCCCTATGCCACGCCCGAGGCCGAGCTAGCCAAGCTGCCGGGCTACGGCAAGGACATCGCCAAGGCGCGCGAGGAGGCGCGGCGGCTGTTGCGCGAGGCCGGGGTGCCCAACCTCTCCTTCACCCTGACCAACCGCAACCTCGCCCAGCCCTACACGCCGGCCGGCGTGTTCCTGGTCGATCAGTGGCGGCAGATCGGCGTCACCGCCGATCACAGGCAGTTCGAGACCTCGCCCTATCTGGCGGCGATGTCGAGCGGCAATTTCGAGGTGGCGATCGACTTCTCGAACCTGTTCATGGACGAGCCCAGCCTGGGCCTGTCCAAGTTCGTGTCGTTCGACCGCTCGCCCGAGAACCGCTCGCGCTCGATCGACCGCCAGCTCGACAGCCTGTTCGACCAGCAGGTGCGCGAGCGCGACGTCGAGAAACGCAAGACGCTGATCCGCTCGTTCGAGCAGCGCCTGTTCGAGCAGTCCTACCAGGCGCCGATCCTGTGGTGGCACCGCATCGTCGCCAGCCACAAGACGGTGATGGGTTGGGAGATGTCGCCCAGCCATAACCTGGGCGCGGACCTGTCGCGGGTGTGGCTGAACCAGTAGGCGCCTGACCCGAACCACCCGCCCGGGGCGACGGCATGTTGCGGTACGCCGTCCAGCGCCTGTTGCTGACCGTGCCGACGCTGATCGGCGTGGCGGTGCTGGTGTTCTTCGTGCTGCGCGTCGTGCCGGGCGACGTGGTCGAGGTCAAGCTGCGCGGCGACGGCGGCGCGGTGGCGCAGGAGACCATCGAGGCCGAGCGCAAGCGGCTCGGCCTCGACCGGCCGCTGGCGCGCCAGTTCGTCGACTGGATGGTGGGGCTGGCGACGCTCGATCTCGGCACCTCGATGTGGACCGACCGGCCGGTGATCGACGAGATCGCCACCCGGCTGGAGCTGTCGCTGCAGGTGGCGATCATGGCGACGTTGGTGGCGGTGCTGATCGCGATTCCGATGGGCACCGCGGCGGCATTGCTGCGCGACACCTGGATCGACTACGTGGTGCGGATCGTCACCATCGCCGGGCTGGCGGTGCCCTCGTTCTGGCTGGGCATGCTGATCATGATCGGGCTGCTGACCGCGTTCAGCTGGCTACCGCCGATCACCTTCACGCCGTTGTGGAAGGACCCCGCCGCCAACCTGGCGCAGCTGATCTGGCCGGCGATGGCGGTGGGCTATCGCTACGCCGCGGTGGTGGCGCGGCTGGTGCGCTCCTCGCTGCTGGAGGTGCTGAACGAGGACTATATCCGCACCGCCCGCGCCAAGGGGGTGATGGAGCGGCTGGTGGTCGGCCGGCATGCGCTGCGCAATGCGCTGTTGCCGGCGATCACCGTCATCGGCCTCGAATTCGCCTTCCTCATCGGCGGGCTGGTGGTGACCGAACAGGTGTTCAATCTCAACGGCATCGGCAAGCTGTTCGTGCAAAGCGTGTCGCGCAACGACTTCACCCTGATCCAGGGCATGGTGATGCTGATCGCCTCGTTCTATGTCCTGGTCAATCTGGCGGTCGACATGCTCTACGCCGTGTTCGATCCGCGGATCCGCTATCGATGATCGCCTTCTGCCGCGCCCAGCCGCTGGGGGCCGTCAGCCTGGCGGTGATCCTGGTCATGATGCTGGGCGGGGTGTTCGCGCCCTGGGTCGCGCCCTACGATCCCTTGGCGATCGATTTCGCCGCCGTGCTGGCGCGGCCGAGCTGGGCGCATTGGTTCGGCACCGACGGCTACGGCCGGGACATCCTGTCGCGCGTCATCCATGGCGCGCGCACCGCGCTGGTGATCGGCTTCGTCTCCTCCTTCCTCGGCTCCAGCGTCGGCGCGCTGCTGGGCGCGGCCTCGGCCTATTTCGGCGGCAAGATCGACGACGCCATCCAGCGCCTGGTCGACATCCTGCTGGCGTTCCCGATCATCGTCCTGGCGCTGGTGGTGGTGGCGGTGCTGGGCAAGGCGGTGGTGCTGTGGATCGACGCCAACCTGATCGTCGCCATCGCCATCCCGATCGTGCCCAAGGTGGCGCGGGTGGTGCGGGCGGCGGCGCTGTCGGTGCGCGCCATGCCCTATATCGACGCCGCGCGCGCCGGCGGCTACAGCCATCTGCGCATCATCTTCCGCCACATGGCGCCCAATCTGGCGGCGCCCTATCTGATCATGCTGACCGCCTATATTGCCCAGGCCATCCTGTTGGAGGCCTCGCTGTCCTTCCTCGGCCTCGGCGTCAGCGAGCCGACCCCGGCCTGGGGGCTGATGCTGTCGGGCAACGCCGCCGACTTCTACGGCGAGGCGCCGTGGATGATCATCTTTCCCGGACTGGCCATCAGTCTGGCGGTGTTCGCCTTCAACCTGGCGGGCGATGCGCTGCGCGACTGGCTCGACCCCAAGTTCAAGACCTGAGGACCCCATGAGCGAGACGCCCAAGCCCAAGCTGAAACTCGGCATCAAGCAATTGGTGGCCGAGGCCAATGCCGAGATCGAGACCTGGAGCGTGGCCGAGGCCCTGGCGCGCAAGGACGATCCCAGCGTGCTGTTCGTCGATTTGCGCGACATCCGCGAAATCTGGCGCGAGGGCGGAATCCCCGGCGCCTTCCAGGCCAATCGCGGCATGCTCGAATTCTGGGTCGATCCCGAGAGCCCCTACTACAAGCCCGAATTCGGCAGCGGCAAGACGTTCGTCTTTTTCTGTGCCGGCGGCTTGCGTTCGGCGCTGGCGGCGCAGACCGTGCAGCGCATGGGGCTGGCGCCGGTCTGCCATCTCGAAGGCGGCTTCGGGGCCTGGCGCAAGGCCGGCGGCCCGGTCGAAACCGTGCTGCCGCCCCCGCCCAAGGACAAGGCTTAAGATCGGTCGAACAGCGCCGCCAGGCGTCGGCGTGCGGCGCGGCAGGCGGCCAGGTCGCTGCCGTTGACGATGGCCAATCGGAATCCGCCCGGCGGCATGGCATGCGCCCAGGGCGGCGTGACCGGATCGAAGGTGATCTGGATCGAACTGACGCCCGGAAGCCGCCGCAAGGCCTCGACCGCGACCGGATCGATGCGGCGGTGGCGCGGGCGATGATCGCCCCATAGCACCACGGAATAGCCGGGACGGGGTCGATCGCGAAAGCGCCATTCGCCCTCGGCATAGAGCCGGTTCACGGCGGCGAGCCAGCCCGCGCCGTTGAGATCGAGCCACTGCTCGGCCATGCGCAGATGGACTTCGATGATGCGGCCGCCGATCGATTCGAAATTCATCACCCCGCTAAAGCCCGCCATGTGGCGGCGGACCCAGGCGCCCAGATAGCGCTCCAGCCGTTTCGGCTTCGCGGCCAGGATTTCCCAGCGATCGAAGGTGCCGGCGCGACGGGGAATGCCCAGCGTGTGCCGCGACCAGCGCGGCCGGCCGTCGAGCACGGCGAAGTCGCTGGAGACATGGGCGCCGGTCAACAACGGCATCCAGAAATGGCCGGGAGTCTCGCGGCGCGCATAGTCGCGAGGGCCGCGCAGCACGAAGCCGCCGGCGCCCATGCCCTTCAAGTTGACCACCGGCTTCGAAAACACCGGATAGCGCCGGGGGGCGATGCCGTGCGGCGCGCAAGCGAGGCCCTGGCTTTCGGCCACCGCCAGCTTGTCGTAGATCCAGCGCCAGCGCGGATAAAGCTCCCACGCCCAGGGATCGTCGATCGGTATCGTCACGCCCGGCGGGCAAGGGACATCGGCGAAATACTGCCATCGCCAGGGATCGACGCCGACATAGGCCATGTCAGGTCTCGGCCACCGGCAGCCAGAGCACGTCCTCGATCCGCGCCGCGCCGGCGGCCAGCATCACAAGACGGTCGAACCCGAGCGCGATGCCGGCGCAGTCCGGCAGGCCGTGACCGAGGGCGGCGAGGAAATCCTCGTCGATCGGATAGCGGGTGCCGTAAAGCGCCTGTTTCCTGTCCATGTCGGCGGTGAAGCGGCGGCGTTGCTCGGCGGGGTCGGTCAACTCGCCGAAGGCATTGGCCAGTTCCAGCCCGGCGACGTAAAGCTCGAAACGCTCGGCCCAGCGCGGATCGTCGCGCTTGAGTCGCGACAGCGCCGCCATCTCGGCCGGGTAGTCGTAGAGCAAAGTCGCGGCGGGATGGCCCAGCTTGGGTTCGATGCGATCGAGGAAAATGCGGAAGAACAGATCTTCGCGGCTGTCGCCCGCCGCCACCCGCACGCCGATGCGCCGCGCCTCGGCCGCCAGGTCGGGCGCCAGCGGAGCGATCCCGGCATGGCGGCGGAAGGCCTCCGCCACGCTCAAGCGTTCGAAGGGCAGCGCCGGATCGCAGCTGCGGCCCTGCCAAGTCAGCGGGCCGGGACAGACCGCGCGCACCAGCGCCTCGGTCTCGTCCATCAGATCGCGATAATCGGCCCCGACCCGGTACCATTCCAGCATGGTGAATTCGGGGTGATGGGTGGCGGCGCGCTCGCCGTTGCGGAACACGCGCGCCAACTGGAAGATGCGCGGCAGGCCGCCGGCCAGCAGCTTCTTCATGGCGAATTCGGGCGAGGTGTGCAGGTAAAGCCGCCGCGGCGGACCGCCGTCGGGCGGTTCGAGTTCGGTGGCGAAGGCCTTGAGGTGCGGTTCGAGTCCGGGCGAGATTTGCAGCGCCGGGGTCTCGACTTCGAGATAGTCGCGCCCGGCGAAAAAACCGCGCACGCCCGCGTTCATGCGCGCGCGCAAGGTCAGATGGGGCAGACGGCGGCCGAGCGCGGCCGGCCGCCAGGCGGGCTCGGTCATCGGCGCGCAGTTTAGGGCATGGTCGATCTGTCTTGAACCATGTGGTTCAAGACAGATCGTGAATCATGCCCTCGCATCCCGCTCCGGACCGCGATCCGCGGTTGGCATGGAATAGCGTCTGCGATTCCATGCAAACCGATCGCGGTCCAGCATCCGCGTTGTGGCGGCGGACGGCTTTTGCTAGTTTCCGCCGCTTCCGAATCTCCCATCACGCGACGGTTCCCCATGAAGGTCAACGCCAACACCCTGCGCGCCGGTCACGTCGTCGACAAGGACGGCAAGCTGTTCGTCGTCCTCAAATCGCAGATCATCACTCCCGGCAAGGGCGCGTCGGTGGTCCAGGTCGACATGCGCGGCATCAAGGACGGGGTCAAGACCTCGGAACGCTTCCGCACCCAGGAGACGGTCGAGCGCGCCCAGCTCGAGGACCGCGACTTCACCTTCCTCTATCCCGAGGGCGAGGCCATGTTCGTGTTCATGGATGTCGAGACCTACGAGCAGATCCATGTCGGCAAGGACGTGGTCGGCGAGGGCCACGACTTCCTGCAGGACGGCATGCCCGTCACGCTGCGGCTGTTCGAGGGGCAGGCAGTGAGCTGCGAACTGCCGCAGACCGTGACGCTGGACGTGGTCGAGGCCGACCGGGCGATGAAAGGCCAGACCGCGGCCTCGTCCTACAAGCCGGCCAAGCTGTCCAACGGCCGGCGGGTGATGGTGCCGCCCTTCATCGAGATCGGCGACAAGGTGGTGGTCAAGACCGAGGACGCCAGCTACCTCGAACGCGCCAAGTAAAGCAATTCAATCCCCGACCAGCGCCGCCGCCGCGCGCAGCGGCAGGCCCTGGTCGCGCGCCACCGCCGGATAGGTGACGTGGCCATGCGCCACGTTGAGGCCGTTGAGCAGGTGCGGGTCCTCGCGCAGCGCGCGCCGCCAGCCCTTTTCCGCCAGCGCCAGCACGAAGGGCAAGGTGGCGTTGTTGAGGGCGAAGGTCGAGGTGCGCGCCACCGCGCCCGGCATGTTGGCGACGCAGTAATGCACCACGCCGTCGACCTGGTAGGTGGGCTGGCGATGGGTGGTGGGGCGCGCGGTCTCGACGCAGCCGCCCTGATCGATGGCGACATCGACGATGACCGAGCCCTTTTTCATCCGCGCGACCAGGGAGCGGCTGACCAGCTGGGCCGCGGCGGCGCCCGCCACCAGCACGGCGCCGATCGTCAGATCGGCGTTCAGCACCGCGTCCTCGATCGCATCGTGGGTCGAATAGAGCGTCGAAATCCGCCCGCCGTATTGCGCATCCAACTCGGCCAGGCGTTCGAGCGAGCGGTCGATCACCGTCGGCCGCGTCCCCATGCCGACCGCCATCATCAGCGCGTTCGAGCCGACCACGCCGCCGCCCAGGATCGCCACCCGCGCCGCCGGCACGCCCGGCACGCCGCCCAGCAGCATGCCGCGCCCGCCCTGGGTGATTTCGAGGCAATGCGCGCCGGCCTGGACGGCCATGCGGCCGGCGACCTCGCTCATCGGCGCCAGCAAGGGCAATCCGCCGCGGGCATCGGTCACGGTCTCGTAGGCGATGGCGATGACGCCGGATTCGATCAGCCCCTTGGTCTGCGCCGGATCGGGGGCGAGATGGAGGTAGGTGAACAACACCTGCTCGCGCCGCAAGAGCTTGAGTTCCGGGGCCTGCGGTTCCTTGACCTTCACCACCAGGTCGGCGCGGGCGAAGATCTCGGCCGGGCTGTCGACGATGCCGGCGCCCGAAATCTTGTAAAGCTCGTCGCCGAGGCCGATGTCCTGGCCGGCGCCGCGCTCGACCAGCACGTCGTGACCGCGGCGCGTCAGTTCGCGCACGCTGGACGGCGTCAGGCCGACGCGGTGCTCCTCGACCTTGATCTCCTTGGGGACGCCGATGCGCATCTTGGTCCTCGTTTTCAGTCGATCCGGCGCAAACGCAGGGCGATGTCCTCGCGGCCATAGCCCTGCATCATCCCAGTGGCGAAACCGGGCGCGGCATAGGCGATGCGCAGGACATAGGGCGCGCCTCTTTGACGCCAGTTGTCGCTCTCGACGTAATGACCCTCGCCCACCGCCTCGCAGCGACCGACGGCGGTGAAGCGGCCGGCGCCGCTGGCGGGTTCCTTGGTGGTCCAGCGCGGATGCGTGGAGGCGATGCGGTCGCGCGACCAGGTCCAGTTGAGACCTTCGCCGTCGCGGCCAAAGACATAGACCGAGCCTCCGCCGGACCACTTGCCGATCAACCAGTCGCCGGTTTGGCCGGCATCGGCATTGGCGCAGTTCTCGGACAAGGCGGCGCGGTAGGGGTCTTGACCGCAGCCGATCGACACCATGGCTAGCGCACAGATACCGAGGCGCAAGCCGCGCATCGCGTCACGCCAGCGCGCGAATTACGCCGCCGAGAGTCTCGAAGATCTGGTCGATCTGCTTCTTCTCGACGATTAGCGGCGGCGACAGGGCGACGATGTCGCCGGTGACCCGCACCAGCAGCCCCTTCTCGAAGCACGCCACCAACGCATCGTAGCCGCGCGCGCCCGGCTTGCCCGGCCGCGAGGAAAGCTCGATCCCGGCCACCAGGCCGAGATTGCGGATGTCGATGACGTTGGGCAGGCCCTTGAGGCTGTGGGCTGCGTCCTGCCAGTAGGTTTCGAGGTCGCGGGCGCGTTCGAGCAGGCCTTCCTCGCGATAGAGTTTGAGCGTGGCGATGCCGGCGGCGCAGGCCAAGGCGTGGGCCGAATAGGTATAGCCGTGGAACAGCTCGATCGCGCCCTCGGGGGCGCCGTTGACGATGGCGTCGTGGACGGCGCGGGTGGCGTAGACCGCGCCCATCGGCACGGTGGCGTTGGTCAGGCCCTTGGCCGAGGTGATGAGGTCGGGGGTGACGCCGAAGCGCTGGGCGGCGAAAGGCGCGCCCAGCCGGCCGAAGCCGGTGATGACCTCGTCGAAGATCAAGAGGATGCCGTGCTTGGTGCAGATCTCGCGCAGGCGCTTGAGATAGCCCTTGGGCGGCACCAGCACGCCGGTCGAGCCCGCCACCGGCTCGACGATGACGCAGGCGATGGTCGAGGCGTCGTGCAGCGTCACCAGCCGCTCCAGCTCGTCGGCCAGTTCGGCGCCGTGCTCGGGCTCGCCCTTGGCGAAGGCGTTCTTGGCCGGCAGGTGGGTGTGCGGCAGATGGTCGACGAAGGGCAGCATCTGGCCGAACTGCTTGCGGTTGGCGACGATGCCGCCGACCGAGATGCCGCCGAAGCCGACGCCGTGATAGCCGCGCTCGCGGCCGATCACGCGCACCCGCGCCGCGTCGCCGCGCGCCTTGTGATAGGCCAGCGCAATCTTGAGCGCGGTGTCGACCGATTCCGAACCCGAATTGGTGAAGAAGACGTGGTTCATGCCCTCGGGCAGGATTTCGACCAGGCGCGAGGCCATCTCGAACGCCGCCGGATGGCCCATCTGGAAGGTCGGCGCGAAATCCATCGTCGCCGCCTGGCGGGCGATGGCGTCGACGATCGGCTGGCGGCAATGGCCGGCGTTGACGCACCACAGGCCGGCGGTGCCGTCGAGGATCTTGCGGCCGTCGACCGCGGTGTAGTGCATGTCCTTGGCGCCGACCAGCAGCCGCGGCCGCGCCTTGTACTGGCGGTTGGCGGTGAACGGCATCCAGAACGCCGACAGATCGTTGGGCTGGGACGGGTAGTCGAGGTCCTGGGCCAAGGCGGTGGCGGCGCGCGGGGTCATGACTCGGTCTCCTTGGGAACGCTCGACGCTAGCCCGAGGCCGGAGCCGAGACAAGGCGGCCGGCGGTCGCGGCAATTCCCTCTCTAGGGGAATCCCACGATACTGCGTGCCGCCATGAAGAGGACCGCCATGACCGCGCCTTATGTGCCGCCGCCGGGAGACTGGGCGCGGATCGATCCGCGCCACGCCGGCTTCGACCCCGGCCGGCTCGAAGCCGCGCTGGAGTTTGCCCGCGGCGCGGATTCGCCCTGGCCGCGCTCGATGTTCATGCCCGACGGCACCTTCGCCATCGCGGCGCAAATGGGCGAGCCCTTGCCGTGGGGCGAGCCCTTGGGCGTCATCATGCCGCGCCATGGACCCAACGGCATGATCCTGCGCGGCGGGCGGCTGGTGGCGTCCTGGGGCGAGATCGAGCGGCCGGAAATGACCTACTCGGTCGCCAAGAGCTATCTCGCCTTGCTGGCGGGCCTGGCTGTCGGCCGCGGCCTGATCGGCGATCTCGACGATCCGGTGCGGCTGGCGGCGCCCGATCCGGGTTACGACAGCGACCGGAACCGCGGCGTCACCTGGCGCCATCTTTTGCAGCAGACCAGCGAATGGGAAGGCACGCTGTTCGATCGCCCCGACATGGTCGATCGCAACCGCCAAGTCGGCGCCGGCGCGGTGCAGACCGGCAAGGGCACCTTCCGCAAGCTGGGCCCGCCCGGCAGTTTCTGGGAATACAACGACATCCGCGTCAATCGCCTGGCGCTGTCGCTGATGCAGGTCTTCGGCGAGGAACTGCCCGACGTCCTCAAGCGCGAGATCATGGACCCGATCGGCGCCAGCCCGAGCTGGCGCTGGCATGGCTATGTCAATTCGATGGTGACGGTGAAGGGCCGGCCGATGGTGTCGGTGCCGGGCGGCAGCCATTGGGGCGGCGGCATCGTCATTTCCAGCCCCGACCATGCGCGGCTGGGGCTGTTGGTGGCGCGCGAAGGCAAGTGGGGCGAGCGGCAGATCCTGCCCGCCGGCTGGGCCGGGCGGCTGCGGGAATCTCCGCCCCAGCACAAGGGCTATGGGCTGATGTGGTGGCTGAACACCGATCGCGTGCAATACCCCAGCGCCCCGGCCAGCAGCCTGTTCGCCATGGGCGCCGGCAACCACCTGATCTGGATCGATCCCGACCACGATTTGGTGGCGGTGATCCGCTGGGTCGACGGCGCCAAGGCGGACGCGCTGTTGGGCAAGATCCTGGCGGCGATGGGTTAGCGGTAGATCTCGCGCCGGTGACCGACACCAACGACCACTACGAGCAAGATGTTGTCGGTAATGCTGTAGATCACTCGGTAGTCCCCGACCCGAATACGCCATTTATCTGGCAGACCTGCCAATTTTACGCATCCGTATGGGCGGGGAGCCAAAACGAGACTATCGATCGCGTGCGATATCTTGTTGCGCCAGGTTGGTTCGATCTTGCGCAGCGCTCTTTGGGCCGAGGGAGTGATTTCAACGCGATACGCCACGGCGACGGCGCGATTTCAGTCCGAACTCTTCCATCACCTTTTCAAAAGGAATACCGACCTCGCCGCTGCGCACGAATTCTTCGTAGGCCGCTTGGCCCTCGGCGGCGTCGATTAGGTCTTCCAGCCGTTCGAGCGCCTTCAACTCGGCGATCGGAATCAGCACCGCCACCGGCCTGCGTTTCCGCCGAACGACGATCCGCGAGCGGTCGCGCCGGACACGTTCGACCGCTCGGGTCATCGACCGTCCGTCGCCGGCGTCGGCATAGCCCTCGGCAGGAGTCCGCGAACTGTCGTTCATGGACTGTAGTCTACCCCAATTTGTCGAGTTCGCGCAGCAGGGTGTCGCCCATGGTGGTGGTCGAGACCCGGGCCTTGCCCTTCTGCATGATGTCGGCGGTGCGGATGCCGCCGGCCAGCACCTGTTCGACCGCCTTTTCGATCGTCGCCGCCTCGGCCTCGAGGTCGAACGAGTAGCGCAGCATCATCGCCGCCGACAGGATCATGGCCAGCGGATTGGCCAGGTTCTGGCCGACGATGTCGGGCGCCGAGCCGTGCACCGGCTCGTACAGCGCCTTGCGCCGCCCGGTCTTGTCGCGCGCGCCCAGCGAGGCCGAGGGCAGCATGCCGAGCGAGCCGGTCAGCATCGCCGCCGCGTCCGACAGGATGTCGCCGAACAGGTTGTCGGTGACGATGACGTCGAACTGCTTGGGATTGCGCACCAGCTGCATGGCGCAGTTGTCGGCGTACATGTGGCTGAGTTCGACGTCGGGGAATTCCGAGGTCACGACCTTGGTCGCTTCCTCGCGCCACAGCACGCCCGACTCCATCACATTGGCCTTCTCGACCGAGCACAGCTTCTTCTTGCGCTTGCGCGCCAGTTCCGCCGCCACCCGCACCACGCGCCGGATCTCGTCGGTGGTGTAGACCTGGGTGTTGACGCCGCGGCGCTGGCCGTCGGGCAGGCGTTCGATGCCGCGCGGTTGGCCGAAATAGACCCCGCCGGTCAGTTCGCGCACGATCAGGATGTCGAGCCCCTGGACCAGCTCGGTCTTGAGGGTCGAGGCCTCGGCCAGGGCCGGGAAGCAGATCGCCGGCCGCAGGTTGGCAAACAGGTCCATCTCCTTGCGCAGGCGCAAGAGGCCGCGCTCGGGCTTCTTCTCGAACGGCAACTTGTCCCATTTCGGGCCGCCGACCGCGCCGAACAGCACCGCATCGACCTCCATCGCCTTGCGCACGGTGTCGTCGGTGATCGGCACGCCATGGACGTCCAGCGCGGCGCCGCCGCAGAGGCCCTCGGCGACGTCGAACTTGACGGCGCGGCGCTTGCCCAGCCAGTCGAGCACCCGGCGGGTCTCGGTCATGACTTCGGGGCCGATGCCGTCTCCGGGCAGGACCAGGATCGAACGGTTGGCGGTCATGCTTGCTCCTCAGCGCGTCGCCAGCCAGGGCTGTTCCTGGCGCTGGCGCTTTTCGTAGTCGTCGATCGAACGCTTCTTCTCGAGCGTCAGCCCGATGTCGTCGAGGCCCTTCAACAGATGCTGCTTGCGGGCGGGGTCGATGTCGAAGGACACCGTTTGGCCGTCGGGGCGGGTGACGGTCTGCGCCGCCAGATCGACGCTGAACACGGCGTTGGCGCCGTTCTCGGCGTCCTTCAGCATCGCCTTGACCGTCTCCTCGGGCAGGATGACGGGCAGGATGCCGTTCTTGAAGCAGTTATTGAAAAAGATGTCGGCGAAGGAAGAGGCGATGACGCAGCGGATGCCGGCATCCAGCAGCGCCCAGGGCGCATGCTCGCGCGAGGAGCCGCAGCCGAAATTGCGGCCGGCGACCAGGATCTTGGCCGCGCGGTAGGCCGGGCGGTCGAGCACGAAATCGCCCTTCTTGTTGCCCTTGGCGTCGGTGCGCAGTTCGTAGAACAGGCCGCGGCCGAGCCCGGTGCGCTCGATGGTCTTGAGGAACTGCTTGGGGATGATCATGTCGGTGTCGACATTGACCATGTCCAAGGGCGCGGCCACGCCGCGCAAGGTGGTGAAGGCCTGCATCGCCCGTCCCCTCAGCCGATCCGTTCGCGCACGTCGGTCAGCGTGCCGGCCAGCGCGGCGGCGGCGGCCATCTCCGGCCCCACTAGGTGGGTGCGTCCGCCGCGGCCCTGGCGGCCCTCGAAATTGCGGTTCGAGGTCGAGGCGCAGCGCTCGCCCGGTTCCAGCCGGTCGGCGTTCATCGCCAGGCACATCGAACAGCCGGGCTCGCGCCATTCGAAGCCGGCGGCGCGGAACACGGCATCAAGACCTTCGGCTTCGGCCTGGGCCTTGACCAGGCCCGAGCCCGGCACCACCAGCGCCTGGACGTGCTTGGCGACCTTGCCGCCCTTGGCGACGCCGGCGGCGGCGCGCAGGTCCTCGATGCGGGCATTGGTGCAGGAGCCGATGAAGACCTTGTCGATCCTGATTTCGCGCAAGGGCTTGCCGGGTTCGAGGCCCATATAGCCCAGCGACCGTTCCATCGAGCGGCGCTTGTCGGGATCTTCCTCGTCGGCCGGATCGGGCACGCTGGCCCCGATCGGCAGCACGTCCTGCGGGCTGGTGCCCCAGGTGACCATGGGCTGGATCGCGGCGCCGTTCAGCGTCACGCGCTTGTTGAACTTGGCGCCGCGATCGGTCGGCAGGCTGGCCCAGAAGCGCTCGGCCGCCTCCCAGGCGCCGGCCTTGGGCGCCATCGGCCGGCCCTTGAGATAGGCGAAGGTGGTGGCGTCGGGCGCGATCAGCCCGGCGCGAGCGCCGGCCTCGATCGACATGTTGCAGACCGTCATGCGGCCTTCAATCGACAGCCCGCGGATGACAGAACCGGCATATTCGACGACATGGCCGGTGGCGCCGGCGGTGCCGATCTGGCCGATGATGGCCAGGATGACGTCCTTGGCCGAGATGCCGCGACCGAGGCTGCCGGTGACCTCGATGCGCATGTTCTTGGCGCGCACCTGCAGCAGCGTTTGCGTCGCCAGCACGTGCTCGACCTCGGAGGTGCCGATGCCGAAGGCCAGGGCGCCGAATGCGCCATGGGTGGACGTATGGGAATCGCCGCAGACGATGGTGGTGCCGGGCAGGGTCAGGCCCTGTTCGGGGCCGATGACGTGGACGATGCCTTGGCGGTCGTCGTCCATGCCGAAATAGGTTATGCCGGCGGCCTTGGCGTTGCGTTCCAGCGTCTCGACCTGGATGCGGCTTTCCTCGTCCTTGATGCCGCCGGCGCGGTCGGTGGTGGGCACGTTGTGGTCGGCCACCGCCAGCGTGGCGCCGGGTCGGCGCACCGCGCGCCCGGCCAGCCGCAGGCCCTCGAAGGCCTGCGGGCTGGTGACTTCGTGCACCAGATGGCGGTCGATGTAGATCAGGCCGGTGCCGTCGTCGAGCGTGTCGACGAGGTGGGCGTCCCAGATCTTGTCGAACAGGGTGCGCGGGCGCTTGCCCATCGTGCTCAGCCCTCGGCCGCAGCCGCTCCGGACTCGCCGCCGGCCTGTTCGCGGGCTTCGGCGATGCGCGCGCCCTTGCCGGCGCGGCCGCGCAGGTAATAGAGCTTGGCCCGGCGCACGTCGCCGCGCCGCACCACCTCGATCTCGTCGACCCGCGGCGAATGGAGCGGGAAGATGCGCTCGACGCCCTCGCCGTAGCTGATCTTGCGCACGGTGAATGTCGAGTTGATGCCGGCGTTGTGGCGGCCGATGCACACCCCCTCGAAGGACTGGATGCGCTCGCGCGTGCCCTCGGTCACCTTGACCGCGACGCGCAGCGTGTCGCCGGGCTTGAACTCGGGCACCGCCCGCTTGGCCAGCGCCTTCTTGACCTGGTCGGCGTTGAATTTCTGCAACTCGTTCATGATCGTACCCTTTCTTCAATGCGCGCCCGCGCGCCGAGCCCACAGATCGGGGCGCCGGGCACGGGTCAATTCCTCGGCCTGCTGTCGCCGCCAGGCGCGGATGCGGGCGTGATCGCCCGACAGCAGCACCTCCGGCACCGTCCGGCCCTCGAACACCTGCGGCCGGGTGTAGTGCGGGTACTCGAGCAGGCCGCCCCAGTCCCCGCCGGCGAAACTCTCCTCGGCATGCGACGCCGCCTGGCCGACGGTGCCGGGCAAGAGCCGCACCGCCGCGTCCAACAGCGCCAGCGCCGCCGGCTCGCCGCCCGACAGCACCACGTCGCCGATCGAGACCTCCTCGATGGCGCGGGCCTCGACCACGCGCTGATCGATGCCCTCGAACCGCCCGCACACCAACCGCACCCCCGGACCTTCGGCCAAGCGGCGGACCCGCGCCTGATCCAGCGGCGTGCCGCGCGGCGTCATCAGCAGCGTCGGCCGCCCGGAATCGGCGGTGGAATCGAGCGCCGCCGCCAGCACGTCCGGCCGCAGCACCATCCCAGGCCCGCCCCCGAAGGGGGTGTCGTCGACGGAGCGGTGTTTATCGCGCGCGAAGTCCCGAATGTCCACCGTTTCCAAGGCCCAGGCGCGCTCGGCCAAGGCGCGGCCGGCCAGGCTCAGCGCCAGCGGTCCCGGGAACATGGCCGGGAAAAGGGTGAAGACGGTGGCGCGCCAGGTCACGGTCTCAGCCCTCGACCAAGCCGTCCGGCAATACGACCGTCGCGCAGCGCGCGGCCAGGTCGATGCGCGGAAAGACCGCCACGGTGAAGGGCAACATCAGGCTTTCCCCGCCGCCGGTGGGCGACATCTCGACCAAAGGGCCGGCGCCGAAATCGTGCACCGCCTGCACCGTGCCCAGCGCCCGGCCCGACGCGTCGCTCAGTTCGAGCCCGACCAGGTCAGCCAGGTAGAACTCGTCCTCGGCCGCCGCGGGCAGGGCCGAGCGCGGGACGTAGAGCCGAGTTCCCTTCAAGCGTTGGGCGGCGTCGCGGTCGGCCACGCCCTCGAAGCGCGTCAGCACCGAATCCTTGTGCACGCCCTCGACCGCCAGCTTCCATTGCCGCCGGCCGCCCTGGTCGCTGACCGGGCCGTAGGCGGCGATGTCCTCGGGGCGCTGGGTGAAGGGCTTGACCTTGACCAGCCCGCGCACGCCATGGGCGCCGGTGACGGCACCGAGGCAGATGCGGGCTTCAGCCCGCGCGCTGGGACGGCCTCCGTTCATGACCGATCACGCCTGGCGCTCCCGCCGCCTCAGGACTGGGCAGGGGCGGCGGCGGGCGCGGCGGCCGGAGCCGGGGCGCCGCCGCCGGCGCGCTCCTGGGCCTTCTTCTTGGGCTTGGCCTTTTCGGGATTGCTGCGGGTCTTCTTGGGCAGCATGCCCTTGGCCTCGAGGATCTTGGAAATGCGGTCGGAGGGCAGGGCGCCCTTGGCCATCCAGGCCTTGACCTTGTCGAAATCCAGCACCAGCCGATCCTTGTGATCGCTGGGCAATTGCGGGTGGTAATGACCCAGCAGTTCGAGATAGCGGCCGCCGCGCGGGTTGCGCTTGTGGGCGACGACGATGCGGTAATGCGCCTGCTGCTTGGTGCCGACGCGGTTCATGCGGATGACGGTGGCCATGGGTGGATCCTTGGGCGGGGGCGGGGAAGGGGGGGTCAGCGCGGGCGCGGGAGAATGCCGGCCAAACCGTGCCGTTTCAAGCCTTTTTCTCCCAATTTCGAGGCTCGTTTCATCATATCGGACATCTGCAGATATTGCTTGAGGACGCGGTTGACGTCGGCCACGGTGGTGCCCGAGCCGGCGGCGATGCGGCGGCGGCGGCTGGCGTCGATCAGGCGGTGGTCGCGGCGCTCGCGCCGGGTCATCGAGCGGATGATGGCTTCTTGGCGCGAGATCATGCGGTCGTCGATATTGGCCTGGGCCAGCTGGGCCTTGGCCTTGGCCACGCCCGGCAGGAGGCCCATGATGCCGTCCATGCCGCCCATCTTGCGCAATTGGGCGAGCTGCTGGGCCATGTCGTCGAGATCGAAGCGGCCCTTCATCACCTTGTCGGCCAGCTTCTTGGCGTCTTCTTCCTCGATCGTGGCCTTGGCCTTCTCGACCAGCGCGACGATGTCGCCCATGCCGAGGATGCGGCCGGCCATGCGCTGGGGATCGAACTCCTCCAGCGCGTCCAGCTTTTCGCCGACGCCGATCAGCTTGATCGGGCAGCCGGTGACGGCGCGCATCGAAAGCGCGGCGCCGCCGCGGCCATCGCCGTCGACCCGGGTGAGGACGATGCCGCTGAGACCGATGCGGTCGTGGAAGGCCTTGGCCGAATTGACCGCGTCCTGGCCGGTCAGCGCGTCGGCCACCAACAGCGTCTCGGCCGGCTTGGCGAGGTCGCGGACCTGCGCGACTTCGGCCATCAGCCCTGCGTCGACATGCAGCCGGCCGGCGGTATCCAGCAGCACCAGATCGTAGCCCTTGAGCCGCGCCACCGACAGCGCGCGGCGGGCGATGTCGACCGGCATCTGGCCGGCGAGGATCGGCAAGGTATCGACCTGGGCCTGCTCGCCCAACACCCTAAGCTGCTCCTGGGCGGCCGGGCGCTGGACGTCGAGCGAGGCCAACAGCGCCTTTTTCCGCGCCTGGCTTTGCAGCCGCAGGCCGAGCTTGGCGGTGGTGGTGGTCTTGCCCGAGCCCTGCAGGCCGACCATGAGATAGACCAGGGGCGGCTCGCCGTCCGTGCGCAGGCCGGCGGCCTGGCCGCCCAAGGTCGCGGCCAGCTCGTCATGGACGATCTTGACCACCATCTGGCCGGGCGTGACCGAGCGCAGCACGCGCTCGCCGACGGCCTGGTTGCGCACGCGATCCAGGAACGACTTGACCACCGGCAAGGCCACGTCCGCGTCCAGCAGCGCGATGCGGACCTCCTTCAGCGCCTCGTCGACGTCGGCCGCGGTCAGCGCGCCGCGCTTGGTCAGGCGCTCGAACGCCGCGGACAGTCGCGAGGACAGGGTCTCGAACATGGGGTTCCCGGATGGCGGCGGGCGGGGTCGTCCCCGGCCGCGGCGGCGCGGAACATGCCGCCAACGCCCGCCCGGGTCAAGGGGCTCTTAACCCCTTGTCGGCGGGCTTAATTGTCGATCTTGACCAGCGGCCCTTCGGCCTCGAGATGGCCCGAGGGGGCGGCGCGCTTGCCGGTGCCGCGGACCCGCACGGTGCAAGAGTTGCGGCAATTGCGGCGCGCCCACTCGATCTGCTCGGAGGTCAGATTGAGCCGGACATAGCTCGGCGCATTGGGCCGCTTGATGCTGAACAGCTGCCAGTAGGTGCCGCGGTTTTCGAGCGTGCCCTCGATCGTCACCTTCTTGCCGTCGAAGGCGCGGCCGGCATCGACCACGAACTCCTCGACCGTCACCGCGTTTTGCGCCGGCGCCGGGCCGGCAAGGCCCAGCGCGATCACGGCCGGAATTGCGCCTCCGGCCAGGCGTTGCGCCCATTGCATGGAATCATTCTAACCCGAATCCGGGCGAATGTCAGTCGCCGCGCGCCATGCCTTCGACGATCGGCTTGGCGTATTGCGCCTCCATGTCCCAGGGGAACATGATCCAGGTGTCCTGCGAGACTTCGGTGATGTAGGTGTCGACCATCGGCCGTCCCGCCGGCTTGGCATAGACCGTGGCGAAATGCGCTTTGGGCAAAAGCTCGCGCACCACCCGGGCGGTGACGCCGGTATCGACCAGATCGTCGACGATCACCCAGCCGGCGCCGTCGCCGGGCGGATGCTTCTCGACCCGCGGCTTGCCTTGGCTCTGGTGGTCGTAGGACGAGACGCAGACGGTGTCGATCACCCGCAGTTCGAGCTCGCGGGCGACGATCGCGGCCGGCACCAAGCCGCCGCGGGTCACCGCGATCACGCCCTCGAACGGGCCCTTCTCGATCAGCCGCCAGGCCAGCGCCTTGGCGGTGCGGTGCAGCTCGTCCCAGGAGACGGGAAAGGTCTTTTGGTAGCGGGCATCGGTCATCGGCGGGGCTTCCGTTGGCTGAGGGCGGCGTAGGCTGCGAGGCGGCGGCGATAATCCTTGGGCCAGGATATCGACTTGAAGCGCCTGGTGTCGATCAGAACCGAGACCAGGGTGGCATCGAAACAGCGCCCGCCCTTGGCCAGGCGGGCTTCGACGCGGTAGGTCAGCGTGGCGCGCGACAGCGCGGCGATGCGCACCGCCAGCAAGAGCCGATCGCCCGGCCGCGCCGCGCTGACGAAATCGAGATCGGCATGGACCAGCGGCTGGCCCTGGCCGCGCTCGAGGTTGAGCCGGTACCAGTCGACCCCGACCAGGCGGGCGAACAGCGCCTCGGCCGCTTCCAGCGCGTAGTCGAGGAATTTGGGGGTGTAGACGATCCGCGCCGGATCGCAATCGCCCCAGGCGACGACGCGGCGATGGACGTAAAGACGGCGGGGCAGGCCGGTCATCGCGTCGAACCTCCGGCGCGGTCGATCACCGACAGCAATTGCTGGGCCAGCATGCCCTTGAGCAGCGATTCCATCTTGGCGACATCGACCGCCTCGCCGCCCGAATCCGCCCAGGCCGCATCGGCGGCTTCGAGTGCCTCGAAATAGGCGCGGCGGCTGCGTTCGATCTGTTGCGGAATCATGGGATGGCCCGGCAGCTCATAGCCGGTCCGGACCGAGAGGACCAGGTAGGAGACGGCGCGGCTGGTGCGGCCATTGCCCTCGGTGAAGGCATGAATCCAATTGACCCGCCACATGACGTAGGCCGCGAGATGAAAGGCCGTCGTCTCGTGCCAATTGGCGTTGACGTAGTCGCACATGCCCTCGACCAGTTCGGCGACCAAATGAGCCGGCGGCGGGACGTGCTTGCTCTTGGTCATACCGACCGCACCGCGTCGATAGCGTCCGGCATCGGGCTCGATGCCTTCGACCGCAGCCTGATGCAGCGCCTTGATGATCGACGGTCGCAATGAAAAGGGGCGCTCGGGAGCCAGATAGGACCGGACCATGTCTCGGCAAAGGTCCATCTGCCGAAAGCCATTGCTGACCTCGAGGGCGGCAATCTCGTCCTTGCTCGGCCGGGCGAATGGCAAAGGGCACTACCGCTTGCGGCGGGTTTTCGGAGACTTCCGTGCCTTCTTTGGTCGCCGCGCAGCGCGCGCCATTTCGTCGGCAATGCGATCGACCAATTCGCGCGTGATACTGGGATTCTCGATCGCGGTATTGCCGAATACGAAGCTGCGGCGCTGCTCTTCGCGATGCGCGGCATCGACCATGATGGTCTTGGCGACCTCGATCAGTTCGGAAATGGACCGTTCCACCGCAGCCTCCGACTCCCGCCGGGGATTAGAGTCAAACCCCTGCCGGGTGTCAACTGAGCCCGCCGCGTTCAGGCCAGTTTGACGTATTCCCAGTCGACCGGCTGGTTGGCGATGCCGCGCGCCGGCGGCGCGATCCAGCCCGCCATCTGACCCACGCCCAGGGCCGGCTTCATCAGCGAGCCGACATAGGCGCGTTCGGCCTCGGTCGGCAGCCAATCGGCCTCGCGCGCCTTCCATTCGGCGGCATCGACCATGCGGCCCTCGGGCGAGACCGTCATGCCGGCGAAGCTGCCGATGCGGCGATGGAAGGCGCGATGCGGCAGGGTCAGCTTGAAGTCGACGCCGGCGCGTTGGATGACGCGGTTCCAGCGCTCGACGCCCTTTTCGCAGTCCTTGATGTAGTCGTCGCGCAGCCGCTCGTTGAGCGCCGACAAGGCCGGCGTCGCCACCGCCTCCAGCCCGCCCGCGGCGGTGCGCTGCAGCACCGGATAGCTGGCGTCGGCCAGCTTGTGGTCGTCGCCGATGCGGGTCTCCTCGAAGCGGCCCTTGAGGCCCATGGTGTAGTAGTTGGCCGAGTTGGTCGAAATCTCGGAACCGAACAGATCCAGCGTCACCGAGAAATGGAAGTTGAGGTATTTCTGGATCAGCGGCAGCGAGATGCCGCCATGCGGCCTGAGGTCGGCGGTGTCGTGCGCCTTCATCAGTTCGCAGGCGCGCTGGACGACGCGGCCGATGCCGGTCTCGCCGACGAACATGTGATGGGCTTCCTCGGTCAGCATGAAGCGGCAGGTGCGCGCCAGCGGATCGAAGCCCGATTCCGCCAGCGAGCAGAGCTGGTACTTGCCGTCGCGGTCGGTGAAGAAGGTGAACATGAAGAAGGACAGCCAGTCCGGCGTGCGCTCGTTGAAGGCGCCGAGAATGCGCGGCTTGTCGGCATCGCCCGAGCGGCGCTGCAACAAGGCGTCGGCTTCCTCGCGGCCGTCGCGGCCGAAATAGGCCTGCAGCAGATAGACCATGGCCCAGAGATGGCGGCCTTCCTCGACGTTGACCTGGTAGAGATTGCGCAGGTCGTAGAGCGAGGGCGCGGTCATGCCCAGCAGGCGCTGCTGCTCGACCGAGGCCGGCTCGGTGTCGCCCTGGGTGACCAGGAGGCGGCGCAGCGGCGCGCGGTATTCGCCCGGCACTTCTTGCCAGGCGGCCTCGCCCTTGTGATCGCCGAAATTGACCTGGCGTCCGGCCTCGGGCTCGGCCAGGAAGATGCCCCAGCGGTAATCCGGCATCTTGACGTAGCCGTAATGCGCCCAGCCCTTGGCGTCGACCGAGATGGCGGTGCGCAGATAGACCTCGCGCTGCTGGGATTCGACCGGGCCGACCTCGCGCCACCAATCCAGGTAGTTGGG
>Ga0194120_10002890_pt1 | contig 28872 bp, 29 predicted proteins | sample TA2MahCa65mmetaG_FD_148642 | JGI IMG/M metagenome (GOLD analysis project Ga0194120, IMG submission 148642) | Freshwater microbial communities from Lake Tanganyika, Tanzania - TA2015019 Mahale Deep Cast 65m | ecosystem: Environmental > Aquatic > Freshwater > Lake | place: Tanzania: Lake... | reverse complement strand
CACCGCTGAATCCCTGGTGCTCTTGAGAACCCGAAGAATCTCCGCATCAGCATTGCCGGCCTTGGCCACGGCCGTCGCCGTCCCAGCCAACAGCGATCGGGCTGCTGCTTCTGCGTCGATCGCGTCGGTGGCGCATGAGGTTGAATGCATACCGTCGCGGGTAGCGAAGATCAAGCTCTAGCTGGCGGACTTGGGCATTAATCGTCCATCGCTTTGCGATCCCCATCAGAACTCTATTTTGGCGGGAACGCCATTTGCAGGGCGTCGGCCACGCGCTCACAACGTATGCCTTGCAGGAGGAGTCGCTCGTCACTCATCACCTCAATCTGGAATTCGCCTCCTGATCGATCCGTCCAAGAGGCAATCAGCTTCACGCGCGACTGGTGCGAGACCTCTCCAGCGAGGGAATCCACCGCGTAGACCTGCAGCGAGTTGGAGACCGATTGGTCAATCACCAGCCCCAGATGACCAACCTGATCTTGCATCAATGAGAGTAAGCAGCTCTGTTGCGCTGTTGCAAGCCATTTGAACAGCGCCATTGAATCCCAGATCCCAAGACAACCTACAGGAAGAGCAATGCGCGTGCATAAGCAAACCTGAACGGAGACAATCATTGCGTTGCACTTATTGACAGAAGTGCAAAGAAGTCTGCGCTTCGGTTACATAGCAATGTGTGATCGCATCAGAGAAATCATTCAGGGCGGTTGTCTTGTATCAGCGGCGATGCCAAAGGCGCCGACGCGTGCGCCGCGGCAACTCCCCACACCAGCGCTCGTAGTCGGCTGCCGTCACCCCACAGGCAAGCAAACCGGCTTGATTCATCAGCGCGGAGATGCTGAGGGAATCCAGCTCCGGATCCAGCAACTGGGTTCGCAGTTGGCGTAGCCGCAGCCGCTTGAGCTCAGCCATCGGTGAGCAACCTAACTCCGTTTGGAAACTGTTCTGAACCGTGCGCACGGAAACGTCCAGCGCTTCGCTCAGCTCCACCACCGAAAACCGCTCGGCCAGTCGCTCCTGCATCCAGATACAGGCCTCAACCACCAGCGATCGCCGCCGTGTCGCGGTCACGCGTTCCCGCTTGTCCTGAAGGTCTGGGGGACGAAGGTCTTGAGCAAGTGCGTCGGCAAAACGCTCAGCAGCACAGGAGGCGTCGGGCTTCCCCATGGCAGCGGCAGCAACGAGATCATGCGCGGCACTGATCAGCTGTTGCTGAGCCAGGCCTTCGCGCAGGAGTGGGGAGGCCAGTTGCAGCTGGGACAACTGGTGCGGCGGAATCAGGATCGAGACGCCACGCACCAGGTCGGCGCTCAAGCCGTGCATCACGTCTCCGGGGCGAAACAGAAGGGCTGTTCCGGGTTCGGCCAGCACCTCCACACCATTGATCGTTTCTTGCATGAGCCCCTCTTGGGGCAGCCAGAGCACCGCGTCAGCACATTGCTCGCGAAGCAGGTCGAGCCGGCCGGTTCCCTGAATCGAAAGCACCGGATACTCATCCACAACCGCACAGCCAATCCGCGCAGAAAAAGAGTGAGATCCAGACTGAAGGCGGCTGTGGTGATGACCGAGGGTGGAGGACACCACTGTTTGCCATGCCCCGAAGTCGTCGCTGCAAAGCAAGGTCTGAAAGCCCGAGGCTTCCGTCAGGGGCTCGTTTTCGCTGACCAAGCAGAAATGCAGGCTTCAGGGATTATCCCCAAACAGGGACAGGAGAAGCGAGTCACTATCGGAACACATCAATATGCGTTTCTCTTACATTCCTATCGATTCCATTTCCTCATGGCCTGTCACCGAGGCACTGCGAGGTCACGAGACCCCCTCACCACAGCCCCCGAACCGATGGTTGCGGGCTGGCCGCCGGAGCAGTCATGGGCTGTGCTGAGTCAGTGACGGCAGCTTTGGCCAGAGTTGCTTTCGGTGCCCCGCCAAAACGCCAACGCAGGCCACCGCCGTAGTTGAGTTCGTTGCCGTTGCTCCAGAACGAACCGCCCACGCCGGCATAGAGGGAGAACTGTTCGGAGGTTTCCAGCTCCACGCTGAGGCCAACGTTGAGGTCGTTGGCGCCACGGTTCTGACCGAGCACATCGAGTGAGCCCAGGGCTGGAACGTCGGCAAAGGAGGCGGTGAGCTGATGCTCCTCGTTGGCGTCGCCGTTGAAGTCGTACTCGTATCCGATGGAGAAGCGTGGGATCAGGCGTGTGCTGCGCGCGAGCTGCACAGGGGTTTCGAGGGTGAGGCCAAGGCCATAGATCAGGGAGTCAGCGGTGTGGCCGTTGATGGCGAGGTTGAGGGAGTCGGCTCCGCTCTCGGTGATGTCGCCTTGGCTGTGGAGGCTGTAGGAGAGATAGGTGTTGGGCTTGATCCGCACGGCATTGCGATCGGCCTTGTTGCCGCTGAGCACCCAGTCGTATTGAACGTCGATCGCTGTGGTGAAGCCATTGCCGCTCCAGTTGGTCCAGGCATTGCGGTTGATGCCACCAAAGCTGATGGTGCGGCTGGAGTCGTACTGCAGGTTCATGTAGCCGAGCAGGCCGGTGATCTTCCAGGCATCACCGGGTCTGTAGATGCCCCAAATCCCACCGCTGTAGGTGTTGGAGTCGATGGTGCTGCTGGCGTACTCGTAGTTGTAGAGGTTGGCCTGGCCGTAACCAAAGGCAGCGCCGATGCTCCATTGGCGTGAGGCGTCGTACTGGAGGCCGTAGGTGCTCTGGAAAATGTTGTAGTCCAGAGAGGCCAGATCATTGGTGCCGTTCAGGCTGGCCTGGGTGTTGGTGGCATCGATGAGAAGCGACCAACGGGAGGCCTGTGAGATCTTGCGTGGTTTGCAGTCGGTGGGCCGCTGCTCACTGCTGGCGGGGATGAGGGTGCCGTCATCCAGCCGGCAGACCTCTGCGTCGGTGAACAGACGGATGGCTTTATCGCCCCTGGAGAGCGCCAATGCGTTGAAGCGGAACTGCTCCATCGCCTCCAGCGCTACCGACTGCATGGAGGCATAGGGCTCGGCTGTGACCTGATGCAGGGAGCTGATCAACGCCGAGCGGGTGGGCAGGCTGTTGAGGCTGTTCAGGACCGTGACGAAGTCAGCCGGCAGACCTGCGGCCTTGGCCTGGTTGGTGGTGTAGCCGGTGGTGCCGCCTGTTGCTGTGGGGATGGGGGCACCACCTGTCTCGCCGCTATTCACAGCTACAGCCACAGCCGCGTTACCACCATCAAAACCCTTGGCAACAGTGATCAAGTTGGGGGACACAGGAGGCATGGCCTTGCCTGGCTGCAGTGCTGCATTGCACCCCTGGGGATCTTGAGTGTTGCTAATGCAGGTATCGATGAGGCTGGGATTGCTCGGCCCCGGGCTTGGACCAGGACCTGGCGTGGGACCAGGATCAGGGGTCGGCGGTGCCGGTTCCACCGAACCGGTGATGACCTTGGTGAGCGGTCCGCCTTTGTTTTTGGCGAATGAGATCGCCTGCTGTGGTGTAGTGTCTTTCACCGGGACCACAGAACCAGTTGTATCTAACGAAGCCCAACCAAACTGAAGCTTTGTCTTGTCGACACTTGGGGAGCCATTGAGATAACGGAAACAGTCATCATCCTCACGGCATAACTTGTAACCCGCGGCAATCACAACACTGCTGGTATCTGCGTTGGCGGCGCTCTTACCTGAATAAGCGGTTGGCCCTTCAATGCCGGTGTAGACCAATCCTGGTGTTGGGTTGCCTGAGATTTTGACCGTGCCAGCAAGATCCGTGACCGTTCCAGAACCTTTGATGCGCAACAAGTCAGAGGTTGACCCATCCACCTCTAGCGCCAGAACTGCTCCATCCCACTGGACATAATTGCCGTCCTCAATGGTGAGTGTGCCGATTGAGTTGCCAGGAGAAACAGTGCCAAAGTTATTTACGGTTCCCTGGATGATGCCGCTACCCCCAAGGATCGCACCGCCATCAACCATCACATTGGATCTGATCGAGCCTTTCCCGCCTACACCAACAGTCAGCTGGCCAGCCTGCACTTGTGTGTCGCCCACATAAGTGTTGACGCCAGCCAGTTTTTGTTCATAGCTACCACCTTTCACAAGGCCGCCATCGCCAACGATGCTGCCGGCAAAGAAGGAAGGCAGAATCCCAAGCGCAGGATTATTCCCGCCTAGGCTCAGAGTGCCGGCCCCAAGACGAACTTGAGCCTGGGAATCAGATCCCGAGTTCAACGCGCGTATCGTTGCGCTTTGACCACCCAGGTCAAGAATTGCATTGTCTTTTAAGGCATAGTAGCTGCTAGGCGACAGCACGTTCGCGGAGGCCTGCGCAAGCGTAGTACCACCAAGGATCGTTGTTACACCAGCGTAGTCACTCGCTTTTCCAAGCGTAATTGTCGCAGGGCGAGCCGCAACTGAGTTCTTGAATTCGATCGTGACGCGATCCCCTAAAGCAGACGCATCGGCAGAGAAGGAACCATTAAAAGTAGCGTCATTACCTGCAGCATCAATTGCATTTCCTGCGGTGGCGCTGAGCGTAAAGTCATTGGAGACAACAGCGTTAGACGTCGCAACCGTCAGCGTTCCTCCCTGGAACTGAGGCAGAATCTTTGCAGTTAGATTGCTTGTAAGGTTGACGCCAGATCCGCTGCCCACATTGCCAGAGGAGGCAATTGGTACAGCGACGGTCAACGGGGTAGGAGCTTTGGTTTCATACGCATAGAGCCCCCCGACAAAAAAGGAGTTGCCTCTTGAGCAGTCAGCACGACTAATTGTCGTAGAACCCAGAATGCCATAAAGATACTGGCAATTTGAAGTGATAACATTGACGCCCCCTTCGTAGCCGTATGTATACATAAAAATAGCGCCCTTGCTAAATTTATAGCCATCCGGCTCAACAACTTCTCGATCCAAGCCAAGCTTCAGGCCAGCAGCCTCAGCGAGCCCCTTTGCTATCGCTTCATTTCCCCACCAACTTCCAGTCGTGACAGACTTGTACCAGCCGTCGAAGTTGCTGCTGTATATCCTGGCCGCGTCAAGATAATAAGTTGAGCCTTGGTAGTCAACAGCGGTCTCCGCCTTGGCAGGCGTAGCCTTGGTGAGTAGTGCCACCGAAAGCACTGTGATAAGCCCCGAAGCGGGAATGCTCTTGATCATTTTGCGGCAATCAGTTAGTACGAGAAATGTAAGGCCATTCATCTCAAATCCGTTTTGCGGTTCCATGCAAGTCATGACCTTCACCAAGCGATGAAACACGCCGTCTTCTGAGTCACGAGATGCATAACTCTTCTAGCAATGGAGTGGGCAGTTGAAGGCAAGTCTTCCTTTACACTTATAGAGGAAAGCCTGGGACTAGGTTCGCCCTCCGGTCGCCGAGGGCGAATAGTCTGATTGGATCAAGGCTCGACGAAAGAGCCTAAGAGTGCAGTAGTCAGGCTAGGCAGCGCTAGGCCAACCATGTGCCCAGTATCACTGCGCCTTGACGAACTCAGTGACATTTCCTTGTCCATCTGTATTGCAATAACCCGAGTGCTTCTTGAAGGTCCAGTTGTAGCTCAGGCCGTATTTCTGAACATCCTTGAGCGTGATTTGTCCAGCATCGATGCTTTGTTTGAGGGTGGCTCCAAGCTCGACGCTGATATCAGCCATGGTGGACTTGGGATACGTCACAGCAACTCGGTTTTTGCAGGCCGTTGCCCAGGCTGCGGCACGTGCGTTGATCTTGGCGTCGTCATCGGCCCGAGCGGCAGGAGCGACGCTGGCAGCCGTGCAGGTGAGCAGCGCAGCTGCAGCAAGCGAGGCGATCCGGTTCATGACCCAGAAGGGAAATCTTGGCAAAACCTAGCTGTCATAACTGAAGTGAGCCTTCTTCAAGGGGCAACAGGAGAAAGCTTGGTCAGATTTCGTCACATACATCCCTCTTTTTGTAATCAGAACGCAGGCTTGCTGCTTGTCGGTCATTCCGCCGATTGCTTGCTTTGTCGTTCTCCGCTGTGTTCGCCACACCAGCGCCGATCGTCTCCGGCTGTGACATTCCAAGCCAGTAGGCAAGAAGCTCCCTTTAAGGCCGCATTCTCACGGACTTGGGGGCTAGATTTACAGCAGTCGATGTAACCGTTGCAGAGAAAACGTCCAACCAGTGCTATCGGTGAACAGAACGATGTGCTTTGGGAGTTGCTGTGCAGGTTCAACCCAGCCCTCTGTTCCATCTATTGGCTTGCTATTGAGAGCAGGTCAAGGGTTTTCAGGCAGAAGGCTGCAAGGACAAACCAACGGCTGCACACACCGCCAGTTAGGCCCGTTTTGCCAATGCGTTGTCTCCCGAGCCACCAACAGACATGAACAAATGCTCGCCGTATGCCTGAGAGACCTCAAAAGCCAAAACCCCCGAGCAACGCCCGAGGGGCAAGGATCAATCACGAACATCCCAATGGCTTGTGGTCGTTGAAGCTGCTGGCGTTGGCACCTGGGGCCGAACGTTCCAGGTGTGGGGTGGTTGGTTCTCCTGGGGCACCTGTGGCGGTGCAAACGGAGTGTCGACGGTTCAGATGCACCTGATCAGTGTCCGAACTGACGACCCGCCCACGGTTGGGAGAAGACTGTTGGAGCAGGGGCCTGCAGTCAGCGGTGCTTCTAGATCTGCTGCTCGGGTGGGGTATCAGCCATCGGTGGCGCCTCCCTGGGTTGGTGATCACAGATTCGCTCCGCCGAGCGCGCTGAGCAATCCGTTGTTTCACGCATTGCCTTGACCGCAGAACAGGAGCAGCGTGGTTTGTTTGGCCTTGTTGTTCAGCGCCAAAGCACCATCTGCGGCGGCTTGGGCGGCTGCCATTGCGGGGCGCAGGGCTTCCAGCCCTCCGAGCGGCGTTGCCGCCACAGTTCCACGGCCCCCTCCCGGCTGAGGCGTTGGCGCCGCCTGAGTAACGGCGCGGTTTGGTCGCTCAGCCACTCACCGCTCGTCACCTCGAGCTCCTGCTGTGATCGCCTCCCGATCACCGGCTTGAAATGGAGCACCTGGCGGCCGTCACTCAGCCAGGCCTCAGCGGGGTTGGAAGGGATTTGTTGTCCTGGGCCCTTTTGGGCACTGGGCACCCACACGCCTCAGCCCGCCTCCCGCGCCCAACCTCGCTGGCGGGTCATGTCGTCGGTCCAGCCCTGGCAGCGATTTAACAGGTGGTCGCCCTGAGCAATCAGTCCCTGGTGCAGTTGGCACGTGAATAGGGGGATGCACTGCGCCCCGGCTTGGTGCCTGAACCAGTGGCAGGTCATGCAGACCTTGCGGCTGCGGCTGGCTAGCAGCACGTCGCCATCGAAGTAGGGCCAGGCCTCGCAGTCGCCTGCGGCCTCAACAGCTGCCGCCACTGAGCGGGTTGATCTGGAACGGGAGAGCGCCATCACCAAACCCCTGGCTGCGTACACCAGTACTAGCAGGGATGCGGTGGGTTAGCGCGGTCGCTGAGCAACCCTTTCGCAAAAGAACCCCGGGCCATGGACGCCCGGGGCCTTTGAGCCAGCGGGACCTTGGCTTCCCGCTGTTCACAGTCATGGCTCATGCCCACTGCATTGGGCAAGGGCTGCTCGAGCCCCTTTGTTCCTTACCTCAACGCAGCAGAAGTGCAGCCGAGCAGCTCAACCGATCAAGCCTGTTCAGCTTCGCCTGAAGTGTCGACTGGATCGGGACGTCCCTGAGAGATCTCCAGGGCGCGTTTGTATGGCGCTTGTCGTGTCGCCAGCGCGCTCCATGGCCTTGTGCATCGTGAGCCAATAGCGCTGCGCTTCGTCCTGGGTCATGTTCGTTGCAGTGAGGTCAGGCGAGGCGGCAGCCCAGGTTGATCTGTCCTTCATCGAGCAGTCGTCCGAGGCGGATGGCCAGGGCGGCTTCGTGGCGGGCAAAACGGCTTTGCTGAATGGTCACCCAGGCGACCTCCTGCTCCGTGATCACCCCGCTGGCAACGGACTCCAGGAAAACGGCTCCCAGGCTCATGAGAGGGATGTAACGGACTTGTTACATCATGCCAGCTTTGCAGGCCTCGTGGCGCCGCCAGGGCGTGCGATCAAGCCCTGAAAGCCCTGTCAGGGCAGGGCTCCTGCGCCATGGGGGGGGGGATTGCTTCACGTTTCTTAAAAAGATCCGCCAGCATTGGGGAAATCTCGTCTTTGCAATGCCTCTCTCCAATCCCGCCGAGTGGGTCACGGCCTTTCTGGCTGCCACCATCGCCCTCGTGTTGTTAGGCCGCAGTCTCCCCTGGGCTGCCCTCGACCCCACGGGCCAACAAGCTTCTCCGCTGGCAGCTGCCGCACTGAGCTATCTCCAGCGCCCTGGGCTCTTGGCATCAACAGGCCTGTTGCTGCTCCGCCTGAGCATTGGCTTGTTGATGATTCACCACGGCCAGGAAAAGCTCGCCGATCCCCAGCAGTTCGCCTCCACCTACGTGGCCTCGCTGCACCTGCCGTTCCCGCTGTTCTTTGCCTACGCCGCTGGTTTCTCGGAGTTGATCGGCAGCTGGCTTGTGATCCTCGGGTTCTTCACGCCGCTCGGGGCTCTGGCCCTCACCTCAACCATGGCTGTGGCCGCCTACCAACACATCCTCACGGGTGGCTTTAACATCTACGTGTTGGAGCTCGTGTTGCTCTATCTGGGGGGCAGCCTCGCGATCTTGCTGATTGGTCCCGGTCGTTTCTCCTTTGATGCAGGGATGGCCCCGCTGTTGCTGAGCGGTTTCGGGGGCGCTGCATCGGCTGACGACAGTCGCCTGCAACCGGCAGCCATTCCCATCGAGAGCCGCTGACAAGGGCTGACGGCTGAGAACAGCGTCTGGCCCTGGATTGATTGTCCGCCTTCAGTCAGATCTGGTTGCGCTCGTGGCGGTCAGCGTGGCGTTGTCGGAACCCTTTGGGACCTTACGCAAACTCCTTTGCTCGCCTTCTTTCAACGCATCACAGCTTTCATCCGCTCGCTGTTCCAGCGGCAGGCGAAGTGCCCTTCCAGTTTCAGCGGCCTTCCGTATCAACAAGACCACGCCCTCGCCGCCTGCGAGCAAGGCGACTAACTTGCTGAACTCGAGCTGCTCCAGCTCGCTAATACGCTGCAGCGCACCGCTATCTCCCGCGGCGGCTACGACGGCCGCTCCTTTGATCTGATGTTCGCCATTGCCGATGTACTCGAGGCCGATCACGGTTTGAGCTTTGAGCAATCCGACGCTTGGCTGGAGCGCATGGGGCTCTGGGAGGAGGCGTTCTGATTCACTAGGCCGGCCTCAACCGAGGCCAGCCGCTTTCAACTTCATCGCCATCTCCAGTAGTTCCGTTGTGATCCCTTCCGGTAAGGCTGGAGCTGGCGATGCCACCGCCGTCACCGGTTCAAATGGTTGGATCCGGTTGACTGCCGCTGTGCCTGCTTCGCTCCGTAGCCGCTGCAGCGACTCCTTGCGGCGGCTTGAGCTTCTGCAAGGGATTGAGGAGCTGGATGGGATGTTGCGATGAGTGGTGCACCAGCGCGATCAACGGGCCAGGCCCAGAAACACCAGCAACGAGCGGTTGAGGCGCAGCACATCGTCATCCCCCAAGTGGCCGATGCACTGACCCAGGCGGCTCTTGGGCACGGTGGTGACTTTGTCGACCATCAGGCGGCTGGTTGCTTCCAGGCCGTTCTCAGCGGTGGGGTCCACCGCGATGCGAAACACGGGGAGGTCAGCGGGATCAGTTGTGATCAGGCACACCGTCACCGAATCTCTGGCACCGAAGGCATCGTCCTGAACGATCACCACGGGCCTCGGCTTGCTGGCGTAGCCCGGGCCGCCAGCCATGGTCCAGAGCTCGCCGCGCTTCACTGGCTGTATTCGTCATCGGGCCATTCGTACACAGAATCGATGAAAGCCTGGATCTCGGCTTCCTCAGGGCTGGCATTGGCCAACAGACATTGCCGCCGCGCCTCGGCAGCGAACTTGGGTGAACGCACATCCGGCACCCAGATCTGGATCGGTCGCATCCCCTGGGCCCGCAACCGCTGGCGATGCTCCCGCACCTTGCGGCGATTGGCGATGCGGCGCGCTTCCTGGGCTGAGGCCCCTGAACGTTCCAGCTCCGGGGCAGCTTCAGATCCCATGGCAGCTCCTGCAACGGTTACATGTCACCCTAGCCGGAGTCGGCGGGGTTGGTCTCAGGGCTGACTGAAAGTCGATTGACCCGGTATCTGCGGCGCTGATTCCGAACCAGCTGAGCATTCGGCTGATGTCATGCTCCACCGCCGTGCGGAGGGTTTGCAGGCATGGGATCGGCGCGACGCAGGACCCAGTGGGCGTTCCCAAAAAACGTGCAAAGCACTTTGCACGTTTCGGCTACAAGCAGCCTCAAGCTGTCACAAGCAGTCCAGGCTGGTTCCAGTTGTGGAATCCCCGAAAACCCAGTCCCACACAGCAAAAAGCCCCGCCGAAGCGGGGCGCAAAAAAATGGCTCGGGGGAGACTTGAACTCCCGACCTTGGGGTTATGAATCCCACGCTCTAACCAGCTGAGCTACCGAGCCGCGGTGAATGGATTGTAGAGGATCGCCCTTCCGGATTCCTGTGGGGCCGGGGCTTCAGGCGCGGGCCGGCAGGAACTGCAGCGGGTTCACGGCGCCACGGCCGGTGGGGAGGATTTCGAAGTGCAGGTGGGGGCCGGTGCTGCGGCCGGTGCTGCCCATCTGGGAGATCACGGTGCCCTGGTTCACCACTTGGCCCACGCGCACGAGGATGCGGCTGTTGTGGGCGTAGCGGCTGCGGGAGCCATCGGGGTGGCGGAGCTCCACCAGGTAGCCGTAACCGCCGTCGTCCCAGCCGGCCACGATCACCTCGCCGCTGCGGGCGGCCACGATCGGGGTGCCCACGTTGTTGGCCACGTCGATACCCTTGTGCATGCGGCCCCAGCGCCAGCCGTAGCCGGAGGTGAAGATGCCTTTGGTGGGCCAGATCCAGCCGGTGTCGGCGAATTCAGCGGCGGGATCACCGCCGAAACCGAAATTGGGCTGATCGGGCCAGCTCAAGCCACCGGAGGCGGTGGGTTTGAGGCCCAGGATCATGCGGCTGCGCCCTGGGTTGGAGTGGGCCACCCGGATCTGGGTGCCGGCCACCAGCCGAGCGGCCTGCAGGCCTGGATTCAGGCGCAGCAGCTCGCTGATGCTGAGGTTGTAGCGCGTGGCAATCTTGGCGAGGCTGTCGCCCAGGCGGATGCGCGCAGGCTCCTGGGGTTCCGGGGGAGCGGCCAGCGGTGGGGTGCGGCGCAGTTCGCTGGTGTCGATCGCGGCCAGCTGCTTGGCCTTTTTGCTGCTCTGGCTCGGCAACACCAGCCAGTCGCCGCTGGTGAAGGAATGGTCTTCATTCACGTCGTTGAGCTGGGCGAGCTTGCTCTCGTCTTGGGCCAGCTTGTCGGCCAGCTCTTCGATGGAGATGGCACTGCGCACCTTCACCCAGAGGCGATCGGTGGTGGGCAGTGCCGCGATCAGCTGCTCACGGGCAGCCAGAGGGGCAGGGAATGGAGCGGGATATTGAGGACGCGAATCAGCGATCGAGGGGCCGACAACAGTGGCAACGGCGCCGATCGCGCTCGTACTCACCAGTGTCGTGAATAAGAATTGATAAGGCTTCATGCACGCTTGGCCAAAGGTCAAAGCCCAACGGAGAAGCCAGCATCCGTGAGCCGCGCTGAGAGTAACGGCTTGAACACACCAGGGCAAGTGTTCGTGGTCACTCTTTTGGTTGACCAAACGAAAAAAGCCCGTGCTAGTAGGCGATGTGGGCACATCAGCTGGATCCCCCCGGCGTCAGCTCCAGCTGACGGATTGCCTCGAAGAGCACCACCCCAGCGGCCGTGGCCAGGTTCAAGCTGCGCACGCCGCCGCCGTGTTCGATCGCTCCTGGCATCGGAATGGCCAGGCAGGCATCCGCTTGGGCCACCACCTCTGCGGGCAGGCCGCTGGTTTCGCGGCCGAACAGCAGCCAGTCGTCGGCTTGGTAGCGGAGCTGGGTGTAGGGCTGGCTGCCGTGGCGGCTGAGGGCCAACAACCGCCCACCGCGCCGCTGCTGCTGCTCGCGAAAGGCAGTCCAATCGGCGTGGCGGTGCAGGTCCACCCAGGGCCAGTAATCCAGCCCGGCGCGTTTGAGCGTGCGGTCGCTGATCTCGAACCCCAGGGGCTCAATCAGATGTAGCTCGGTGCAGGTGGCGGCGCAGGTGCGGGCCACGTTGCCGGTGTTGGGGGGGATTTCAGGCTGAAACAGCACCAGGCGGGGCATCAGAGGCTGGGCGGAACGGGGTGAGCCAGCTGGCTCAGATTGAGGGCTCGCCCTGCCACCACCAGCCAGGCGGTGTGGCAGCGCTGCATCAGGGTTTGCTGGAGGGCCCCGAGCCGATCGCGGAACAGGCCGCCGATCGCCGTGGCAGGCACCACGCCCCAGCCGGTTTCTTCCACCACCAGCAGCACCGGCGCCGGCTGCTGCGCCAGAGCCTTCTGCAAGTGATCGCAGCGCTCTTGCCACTGCTCTGGGGTGTCGTCGAGAAACCAGGCCACCCAGGTGCCGAGGGAATCGATCAGCAGTAGCGGTGCAGCGGAGTGCACACCCGCGTCGCGGCTTGCTTCAGAGGCGCGCGCGCAAAGATGCTCCACAAGCCTCTCGCCCACCTCGTGGCAGTGCCAGTGAGGCGGCCTTCGGCGTTGATGCGCCAGCACCCGCTCCGACCAGCTGGCATCACTGGCGGCTGCAGGCCCCGTGGCCAGATAGGCCACAGCGCCCGTCCAGCTGTGGGCCAGGTGTTCAGCCCAACCGCTCTTGCCCCCGCGGCTGGGCCCGCTGATCAGGATCAGACCGCGATGGGGCAGGGGCTCAAGCGCGAGCGCAGCAGCGGGCTTAACCACCATCCATGCCGCGCAGGGTGGCGACGGCAGAGGGAGACACGCGGTTGAGGTAGCGGAAGATCCAGTACTTGAAGATCGTGGCCAGCACCACCGGGAAGGTGGCGATGAACAGCAGGATGAAGTTCTCCTCCGCCGGCAGGCCCAGGTGGTGGGCGATGCCATCGAGCAGCACGGTCCACCCCTCCGGGCTGTGGAAGCCCACGAAGATGTCGGTGAACAGGATGATCGCGAAGGCCTTGGCGCTATCGCTCAGGCCATACACGGCTTCATCGAGGAAGCCCCGCAGCACCTGCAGGTCGCGCCGGCCGAGCACACACACGAGCGTGAAACCCACCAGAGCGGCCAGGTCGGCGAGCACATTTTTGGTGGCTTCCAGGCTCTCGTCGTCGGCGTCCTGCTTGAGCTGATTTGCCCGAGCCATCAAGGCTGTTTGGATCTCCTCGGGGGATGGAGGGGCCTTGCCCTCGAGCAGGGCTTCAAATTCGAGTTCCTGCTGGTAGATCCGCAGCTTGTTCACCGCCTTTTCCTGCAGGTGCGGCTTCGTGTAGCTGAGGAAGGGGATGTCGGGCGCGAAGCGATCAAGCAGCGGTGAAATCACCAGCGTGCGGCTGGTTTGCTGCACGATCAGTGGCACCAGGATCATCAACAGGAAGATCCGCAGCGACACCAGCGTGGAGCTGCGCCGGCGGCGAAAGCCTTCCAGCAGCGCGGTTTCCGCCTCCGGATCCAGCTGGCGGCGCACGCCATCAAACACGCCCAACAGGCTGCGGGGCAGCATTTCCGGGGTGCGCGACAGGCTGGGCGCACTGCCGCGACGCTGGTAGCGCGATGCCACCGCTTGGATCAGCTGCAGCTGCCGCAGCTCCTGGCTGTCGAGCTCACCGCGATGGCTCTGGAGGGTGGGCAGGTTCTCCTGGCACACCTCCAGTGCAGCCCGGAAACGGCGCAGCATCTGCGCCTGGGCCTGCTTAGGAATGCTCAGCGGCAGTTCCGGGCGCACCGGACGGTCGTTGTAGTACTCGAGCTCGAGGCTCTGAATCAGCAACGCCGCCTCGTAGGCCCGCTCCAGATTCAGGCTCAGATCGCTGTTGCTGGCGCGATCAAACGCGCCCATCCAGTCGGTCAACCCCATGGCTGGTTCAGCGGGAGAAGACCCACCAGGTGATCATCGGCACCAGTGTGCCAACCACCAGCAGTACGACAACCCACAGGAAGGCGTTGCTGGATTGGGTTTCCTCACGGGTGGGGATGTTGGTTTCAATCGGCATCCGCTCCGCCAGTTGTGGCGGGCCAGGATCCTCGCCGCCATTCAGCACCACACCGAGGCGATCGAGGGCATCCAGGCTGGCCTGGCGGTAGCGGGCTCCTTCGCGCAGGGGCAGGCCCATGGTGCTGATCGCGGTGCTTGAGAGCAGCTCACTGGGCAGCTGGCCATCGAGATCGGAAGAGGCCACCACCGCAGCACTGTTGTTCTGCGATTCGATCAACAGGATCAGCAGGGAACGATCCGCCTCATCAGCGCTCCAGCGCTCCACCAGCTGCTCACCGAGGGCATCGAGGCTGAGGCCGTAATCGAGGCGGCGCAGCGTGACCAGGCGGGCATCAATGCGATCGCCGCCAAACTCCTCGAGGCGCCGATCCAGCTCCGTGCCCGCAGCACGGCTGAGCAGATCAGCCTCATCGAGCACGTGGCTGGCCGGGGGCTGCGGCGGGAAATCGGCCACGCCGGTGGCCCAGGCAGCCGCTGGAAGTGCAAGAGCAGCGAACAGCAGCGCTGCACTGAGCAGAGCTGCCGACAGACGCGCGCGGATCACGTGCCCCACAGATGCAGTCGGATGGTTCGCCACAGTCTGCCGTCAGCTGGCCAGGCTGTCGCGGTGAAGGATGGCCACCACATCAACAATCACGCGGGCGCGCTCGCCATCGATGGCCAGGGCCTGGCTGAGGGTGGTGAGAAAGGTTTGCTCGGCGCTTGATTCCACGTGATCGGCCTGGGTGAGGGAGGCCGCTACGGCCAGGGCCGTTTCAGCGGCCTCAGGCGCGAGCAGGGGGGCCGCCTGCATCACCAACGCTTGCCAGCCCTGCTCGCGCAGAAGCTGCAACAGGCGATCCAGCAGATCGCCCATGGCCTGATCGCTGAAGCGGCAGTAGGGCTCCCGAAATTCGAGCTGTTGGCGCAGGCTTCTGGCCTCGAGGCTGGCCAGCTCCCCATCGCAGGCCACCGCCGCCAGGGCAATGGCAGCGAACGCATCGGCAGCGGTGCTGATCGGGGCGGAGCTGGGGCTGGCCATCACGTGAGCCGATCCAGGTGCAATACCCGTATTGCAGCGCCAGCGCACCGCAGCTGCCAATTGGATCGTTACCAGTTGTGAGAGGGTGCCCGGGCAACCTCTGAACGCTCGGCTGCGATGGGCCTCGCCGCCCGCCTTTGTCTCAGCGCCGGTGTGGCCGGCCTCGCCCTGTGTGTGGCGAATCAACTCACGGCACCGCAGCTCACCCCTGCCCTGGAGCGGGCCGGTGTGCTGGCCAGCTTTCTGGCCGTGGGCCTGATGTTGGTGTCGATCCTGTGGACGCGGGCCGTTCCCGTGGCCCCAGAGCGCGTGGAGCTCGAGGGCGAGCAGGGATTGCGCCTGGCGGACGATCTGCCGGATCCCTTGCGCCAGGAGCTGGCCTGGGGCAGCCAGATGTTGCTCACCGCCACACCGGCGGCCACGGTGCTCTTGCACTGGCAGGGACGCACGCTGCTGGAGCGCGGTGTGCTCGGCCCTGGTGGGTTTGCACCCGGTGCGATCAGTGAACGGGCCTGGGCCACGGGCAAGGCGATTGGCCTGGTGAACCTCAAGCTCTATCCCGGCCGCGATGAATTTCAGGGCCTACCGGCGGGGATTCCGGCCGTGATCGTGCAGCCGATCGGCACAGAGGGATTGCTGCTCTTGGCGGGATGGTCGCCGCGTTGCTTCAGCCGCAGTGATGAAACCTGGCTGGAGGGCTGGAGCCTCAAGCTCAGAAGCGCACTGCAGGAGCTGAACGGCTCGGCTGCTTCGCCCCCTTCTGAGCCGGCGGGAGCGTGAACTGCGAGTTCACCTTGGCGCCGGGTGAGCTGAACACGGCTGTGCCGTCCTTGCCGATGGAGCCGCGCAGCTCGCTGGAGCGGGTGATCTGCTTGTAGGTGGCGCGCCGCAGCACCACATCCCCCTGAGCCTGGAAGCGGCCTGTGGGCCAATTCCACTGGCAGCGTTGGGCCGTGAGCTGTTCTCCTGGCTGGCGGAGGTTGCACCCCGCCGGGATGAACACGGTGCTGGATGCGAGATCCACCTTGAACTGCTTTCCCTCCCCCTGCAGCTTGTTGAAGGCACCCTGGAAGGGTTGATCGCTGCTGAGTTGTTGGTCGTTGATCAGCCAACGGGTCTGCTGGGCATTGAGCCATCCCTTGCGCTTGGGATCGCGCACCTGCACGGGAGCGATCAGATCCACAAACCCCTCGCGCAGATTGCCGGTGAGAGCGGAGGCGGTGAGGTTGAGCTGGCCGTCCTTGTCGCGGCGTTGGCCGCGCACCTGCTGAGGAGCCTTCAGATCGCCCTGCTCCGGTTTCCAATCCACCTGAGCTGTTTGCACGCGCAGGGGAGCCGGCTTGTTGTTGGCTTTGGCTTTGCTATCCCACTGCTCGAGCACCGGTGAGCCGCGCAGCTCAATCAGATCGCGATCGAGGTAGTAGGTGGCCAGCTGGGCGATGATCCGCGATTGGCGATCCAGGGCTGCGGGCTTGCGGTCGATCAGCATCAACGACTGCGAGGGGATCCAGCGGGCCTGCTCGCCCGTAATGCGCACTGGGTTTTGACCCAGGAGCGTGATCACCACATCGCCCTCGAGCTGAATGGCCTGCCCATCGCCGATCACGGTGGCGCTGAGGGCACGGATGGTGATGTTGGCTTTGCCCCGTTTGAACACTGTGCCACGGGGCGCTCGGGCCTGAGCCACTTGCCGGGTGATGTCGTAGCGAGCCTCGGGGCTCTTGAGATTCCAGGCGGGTCTGCCCCTGGAATCCTGTTGTTCGAGATCCAGCGACTTGAACACAAATGGCTCTGCCGGCGGCGGCACCTTCGGCTTGCTGCTCACGCAGCCGCTCATCAACAGGGCAACGGCAACCCCAGCGAGACGTTTCACGGCAATCGGCTCAAAGAGGCTCGCTGAGTTCAAGCCGCGCCATCACCGGCGAGGGTTCTGGCAGCAGCGCACCACTCTGCAGCCCCCCCCAGGCGAGCTGGGTGAGCCAAGCGCCATCGGGTTGGGCCGTGGCGGAGGAATCGGGCACGCTCTGGCCGAGCTGCACCAGCATCCGCTCGCTCAGCTCCGGGAGCAGTGGTGCCATCAGCAGGGCGGTGATCCGCGCCGCTTCGAGCACGGCATAGAGATCATCGGCCACCTGATCGCGCGTGCCCTCCTGTTTCATGCGGCTCCAGGGGGCCTGCTCATTGAGGAAGCCGTTGGCGGCGATCGCCAGCTGCAGGGCGGCTTCGGCGGCGCTGCGGAAGTCGAGCTGCTCCAGGCCCTCGAGCACGGCGCTGCGGGCGCTGGCGGCCGCCTGGGCCAGGGGATGGTCGGCTCCTGTGGCGCTTGCGGCGGGCGGCACGCACTCCTCAAACCAACGCCGCGCCATCGAGCTGGTGCGGTTGAGCATGTTGCCGATGGTGTTGGCCAGATCGTTGTTCACCAGATCGGTGAAGCGCTGCTGTTGAAAGTCGCCGTCGTCACCGAAGGGGATATCGCGCAGCAGATACCAGCGCACCGCATCGCGGCCGCAGCGCTCGAGCAGCTCCGCCGGATCGAGCACGTTGCCCAGGGATTTGCCCATCTTCTGGCCCTCGCGGGTGAGGAAGCCATGGCCAAACACCTTGGCGGGCAGGGGCAAACCGGCTGAAAGCAACATCGCCGGCCAATACACGGCGTGGAAGCGCAGGATGTCTTTGCCGATCACATGCACCGAGGCGGGCCAGCCGCGGCTGAGGGCCGTCTCGAGATCAGGAGCGTCGCCTGCTTCCAGCAGCGCGGTGATGTAGCCGAGCAGGGCGTCGAACCACACATAAAAGGTGTGGCCCTCGTGGCCGGGCACGGGGATCCCCCAGGGCAGGTTCACGCGCGAGATCGAGAAATCGCGCAGGCCCTGCTTCACGAAGTTCTCCACCTCCTTGCGGCGGCTGGCCGGCTGAATGAACCCGGGCTGGGCGATCAGCGCCTCGATCTGCTCCTGGTAGCGGGAAAGCCGGAAGAACAGGTTCACCTCATCGCGCCACTCGAGCGGTCGCTTGTGGGTGGGGCACTCGGGGTCTTGGGCCTCGTGGGGATCGTCTTTGAATTCCTCACAGGCCACGCAGTACCAGCCTTGCTGGCGCCCTTCCACGATGTCGCCGTTGGCCTCCACCCGCGCGAAGAACTGCTCCACAATCAGGCGGTGACGCGGATCGGTGGTGCGGATCAGGCGGTTGTTGCTGATCTGCCAGCGCTCCCACAGCTCGCGGTATTGCGCGCTCACGCCATCGCAGTGGGCCTGGGGGCTGAGACCGGCCGCTTCGGCGGTGCGTTGGATCTTCTGGCCGTGTTCATCGCAGCCGGTGATGAACAGCACCGGCTCCCCCTTCAGCCGCTGAAACCGCGCCAATGCATCACAGGCCAGCGTGGTGTAAGCGCTGCCCAGGTGCGGCTTGTCGTTGACGTAGTAGAGCGGGGTGGTGAGGGTGTAAGTCATCGGGCGGATCCTACGGAGCGGGGATTGGCCATCACCGCTTCGGGATCAGCTCCACGTCGGAGAGTCCCTGGAAATCGGTGTCCATGGTGTACAGGCGGGCCTGATGGCACCGGGCGGTCGCCAGGATGATGCTGTCGGCCATGGGCAGCCGCAATGTGTGACTGAGCTGTGCGGCTGCAATCGCCAACGGCGTGTCGAGGTCCACCACCAGACCGCGCTGCATCACAGCGGCTGCCTGAATGGCTTCGGCTTCACTGTGCTCACGAAGGATCCACTTGAACACCTCCAGGATGCTGATCGCAGGGATCACCAGAGCGTGTTCGGCCTCGAGCACCGGCAGAAAGCGGTCGGCTTGGGGGCCATTGGTGAACAGCTCAATCCAGCCTGACGAATCAACAACGGCGCGTTGTGACGTCACAGACGATCAGACTCCCGCTCAAAGCTGTTTGCACCGGACAGAAAGCCGCGCAGTGCTGCAGGTGAGCGGCTTGGCACGAGCTCGATGCGGCCCGGCAAGGCGATCACCTGAAGTTGCTGACCAGGCGTCAAGTCGAACTGCTCGCGAATTCGCTTGGGGATAACGACTTGGTATTTCGGGGAGACAGTTGTGAGTTCCATGGCTTCAGCGTAGCCCGGGGTGGCGATCGATCGGCATTTCGTTGCCCACGATCTGCTGCCAGGCTGGCCGTATTGCCCTGTTGCCACCACCCATGACCCCCTCGATCGACGCGGTGGACGTGCTCGTGTGGGGCGGCGGCACCGGTGGTGCGGCAGCGGCGATTCAGGCAGCACGTGGAGGCGCAAATACGCTGCTGCTCACCCCTGGCAGCTGGTTAGGGGGAATGGTGAGTGCCGCCGGCGTGTGCTGCCCCGATGGCAATGAGCTCACCCCCTGGCAAACGGGGCTGTGGGGCGCCTTTCTGCGGGAGCTGGAGCGGCGCGAACCGGAGGGGCTCGATCACAACTGGGTGAGTTGCTTCGGTTACCGGCCCACCACAGCGGAGCAGATCCTGCAGGACTGGGTGCGCGCCGAGCCGAAGCTGCTCTGGTGGCCCGGCTGCCGGTTACTGGCTGTTGAGCGGCAAGGATCGCTGATCACTGCGGTGAGCGTTGAGATCGCGGGCGAGCAGCGGCGCGTGCGCTGCCAGGTGGTGATCGATGGCAGCGATCGCGGCGATCTGCTGCCGCTGGCGGAGGCGCCGTTCCGCTTCGGTTGGGAGCCCCAAGAGCAGTGGGGAGAGCCCAGTGCTCCGAGCCAGGAGCGGATCAACACGGATGCCTTCTTTCGCGAGCAGCTCGTGCAGTCCCCCACCTGGGTGGTGATGGGACAGCTGCAGAGCGATCGGCTGCCCAAGGAATCCGCCCGAGGCATTGATCCAGAAGGCCGGCCGAACCTCGCAGCGCCATTCGAAGAGGCCTGCCACAACTTTGGGCTGGAGCGAACCATCACCTATGGGCGCCTACCCGGAGGCTTGGTGATGCTGAATTGGCCGTTGCACGGCAACGATTGGCATTGGAGCCTGGAGCGGGCCTTCTGCGGTGATCCCAAGCAGGAAGCCGAGCTCTACGGGGAGATGCAGGCCCACAGCCTGCGCTTTGCTGAAGCGCTTCAAGAGGCCAGCAGCGGTTGGTTGCACCTTGGCGATGCCTTTCCCGCGGAGACGGGCAGCCCAGCCCCCTGGCTGGCCGCCATGCCCTACTGGCGCGAAGGACGACGTCTGATCGGTTGCCAGACGGTGATTGAGCAGCACCTACTGCCGCAATCCAGTGGGACTTCTGTCGGTGCCCTACCACTGAATGACGCCGGAGAGCTGCAATCGATCGCAGTGGGGAACTACGCCAACGACCACCACTACCCCGGGGCTGATTGGCCCCTTGCCCCGAAAAGCTGCCCCTGGGGTGGCCGCTGGACAGGTACGCCGTTCTGTATCCCCTATGGCGCCTTGATGAGTGAAGCCATCGACAACCTCTTGGCTGCCGATAAGGCCTTCAGCACCAGCCATATGGCGAACGGTGCCACGCGCCTGCAGCCCCTGATCTTGAACGTGGGGCAGGCTGCAGGAGCAGCGGCGGCGCTCGCCGTGCGTGTGGGCGTGTCCCCCGCTCAGCTCCCCGTGCGTGAACTGCAGACCGCCTTGATCTCAGATCCCCATGCCCCGTCGGCCATTGCTCCGCTGTGGGACACCCCCTGGCATCACCCCCATTGGCATGAGCGGCAGGAGGCTGTGCTGGCGAACCCCCAACGATTCGCGCACGGCCTGGTTGGTGGTGGCTCAGCGACTCAGTATCCAATCCCAGCGAGCCGCCACGAACAGCTCTGGTCGGGCACGATCGAGGCGGAAGCCACCGGAGGGTTCCGTTTCACCACCAACAGCGGGGAGATCTGGCCCGTGATCACGCTTGAGCCATCGATGCACCATTGGCTGGGTGAGCTGGAGGGCCCCCTGTCAGCGGAGTTGATCGGCAACGTCAACCCCTGGGGGCCCTGGCTACGGGTTTCGCGTTTAGCTGGCTGACGCCACCAGCCTTAGCTGATCGCGCAGCGAATCCACCTGCTGCACCCGCAGCAGCAGCGCCTCCCCGGGCTGGGCGTTCTGGGGGCATTCGGCCGCTAGGTCCATCGCCAGATCATCAATGCGCACCAGGCCGAGGCGGTCCTGGGGGCGGAGCCAGCGCAGGAAATCCGCGCACCATTGGCCGCTTTTGTGGGCTTCAAACCACACCTGCTGCCAATGGCGCTGGTCTTCGCGGGAGATGCCGATGCCTTCTCGCACTGCGCCATCGAAACCGCTGAGCAGCTCCTGCAGCGCGTCTTCACTGAGGGGGCTGCCACCGCTGAGCTGCGCCTGGGTCTGGCGTTGTACCACCAGATCGCCGTAGCGGCGGATCGGTGAGGTGGCCTGGGCGTAGGCCGGGAGCCCCAGGCTGAAATGCGGGGCAGCCTGGGTGCCCATCAGGCCCCGGCTCAGGCAGCGCTTGATGGCTGCAAAGCGCACCGCGCCATCCGGCAGTGCATCCAGCTCCGCCTGTGGGGGCAGCTCGGCAGGCAGCTGGCTGCGGAAGGGCAGCGCAACGCCGTGCTCCACGCCGAAGCGGGCCGCGAGGGCACCGGCCAGGATCATCGCTTCGGCCACCATCGCCCGCGACGGGCTGGGTTCGCTCACCTCCAGCACCGGTTCGCCATCGCGGCTGCGAATGCGCCCCTCGGGCAGATCCATCAGCAACGCGCCCTGGCGCACGCGCCACTGGCGGCGCCGATCGAGCAGTTGATCGAGATCCGCCAGATCCGGTTCTTCCGGTGGGGCCAGATCAATCAGATCATCGGCATCGCTGTAGCTCAGCCGGAAGGTGGGCTTCACCCAGCTGCGCACAATGCCGTAATTGGCGATCTCACCCTCGGCATCGAGATCCACCCAAGTGCTCCAGGCGGCGCTGCGCACGCCGGCCCGCAGGCTGAAGGGACCCGTGGTGAGCGCCAGCGGGAACATCGGCAAATTGCCGCTGGCCAGATAAAGGCTGCTGCCGCGCCGGCGTGCCTCCAAATCCAGGGGCGACTCCGGCTCAACCAGACGGCCCGGATCGGCCACATGGATCCAGAGCCGCATCCCGCCATCCGCGCGGCGCTCCAGCGCCAGGCCGTCGTCGATGTCGCGGGTGTCGTCGTCGTCGATCGTCACGCAGCGTTGGCCGGTGAGATCGAGCCGCTCGGCGTCACCGGGGAGCTCCTGCTCGTTCAGCGCCAACAGGCGTTCGGCTTCTGCCTCCAGCTCAGCGCTGAAGCCCAGGCTCCAGGTGGTGCCCCCCATCGACACCAGGTGGTGCCGGTCCCACTGGCCCAGATCCACCAGCAGATGGCGTAGATCGCCGCGGTCGTGGCCCAGGTGCAGCGCACTGAGGCTCTGGCGCAGCGCTGGCTCCAGTTGCTCCAGCTCCAGTTGGCCCGCCGCCAGCTGCTTCAGGGCCTCCAGCCGGCGTTGCTGTTCAACCGGCAGGGCCTCGGCTTGCAAGGGCTGGCGGGCGCGCAGCAGCTGAATCCACTCCTGCTCCCGCTGCTCCGCCAGCTGCTTGAGGCGTTTCTCGCGCCGCAGCGGTTTCAATTCAGCGGCGCTGCGCGCTTGGATCTCCCCCTGCTTGAAGCGAAACCATTGCTGCGCGCCCACCAGCTCCAGCCAGCACACCGCCAGCTGCGCCGGCTCGGTACCGCCGCACACAAGATCGGCGAAATCAGGGAGCGCAACCGTCTCATCTGATTCCAGCAGCAGCAACCAGGCCGCGCCCCAGGCGCGACGGCTGAGAGCAGCTTGCGCGAGTGCTTCGGGTTTCAGCGCCCAAGGCAAAGCCCCCAGCCGCTGCGGCACATCGTGGCCGGAGGGCAGGGGGCAGATCAGGTCCAGCTGACGCTGGGGCAACACCGATTGTTTGGCGTCGAAGCCGATCCGAAGGCGCGCTTTGCTGCCTTGGATCGACTCGACAACCGCGAGCTGGGCTCCGCGGGATTCCTGAACGCCGACCAAATCGCCGGGATGGAAGGCCGCGGATGCCAGGGGATCAGCCCTCGGGATTCACGAAGGGCAGCAGCGCCACGATGCGTGCGCGCTTCACCGCATTGGTGAGGTCGCGCTGCTGCTTGGCGGTGAGGCCGGTGAGACGGCGGGGCAGAATCTTGCCGCGCTCGGTGATGAACTTCTTGAGCAGATCGACGTCTTTGTAGTCGATCGGGTCGCCGGGTTTGATCGGCGAAAGGCGCTTCTTGAAGAAGGAACTGGCCATGACTGAACGAAGAAGGTGAAAGGCAGAAGGCGCTGACTACACAGCAGGCGTTGGCGTCACAGCCGAGATCACTTGATCTCTTTGTGGACCGTCGACTTGTTGCAGTGCGGGCAGAACTTCTTCAGTTCGATCCGTTCAGTGGTGTTGCGGCGGTTCTTCTGGGTGGTGTAACGGGACACACCAGGAGACCGCTTGGCGGGGTTGGACCGGCATTCGGTGCACTCGAGAGTGATCACGATCCGGACGCCCTTGTTCTTAGCCATAAAGGACGTTGCCTCGCTTGGGCGATGCGTGTTGGACAGCGATCAACCATACCGTGTCGCCTGACCTCTCCCTGTAGGCCCGGTCTTTAGAGTCGGCCGATTGCGAACGTTCTGACATGCGGGTCTCGCTCCAATGGCTGCGGGAGCTGGTGGCCTGTGATCTGCCCACCGATGAGCTGGCGGAGCGCCTCTCGGTGGCCGGTTTCGAAGTGGAGGAGATCGAGGATCTCGCTGCCCGTGCCGCCGGTGTGGTGGTGGGCCATGTGCAGAGCCGCGAGCAGCACCCCAACGCCGACAAGTTGAGCGTTTGCGCGGTGGCGATCGGCGCCGCCGAACCGCTGCAGATCGTGTGCGGTGCCAAAAACGTACGCGCCGGCATTCATGTGGCGGTGGCCACGGTGGGTTCGTATCTACCGGCAGTGGATCTCACGATCAAACCAGCCGAACTGCGTGGCGTGCCCAGCAGCGGCATGATCTGCTCCCTCTCCGAGCTCGGCCTGGCCGACAGCTCTGATGGGATTGTGATCCTCGATGAGGCCCTGGAGAGCGTGCCGGCCCTGGGCACCCCCGTGGGTCCGTTGTTCGGCCTCGACGACCAGGTGCTCGAGCTGGCGATCACCGCCAACCGGCCCGATGGCCTCTCCATGCAGGGCATCGCCCGGGAAGTGGCAGCCCTCAGCGGCGCTGCACTCACCCTGCCCGCTGCCGCCCCGGCCGTGGCGGCCCAGCCGTTGCCGGTGGATGCAGGCGTTCAGGAGCGGATCGAAGCCGGTGGTCTGTTCAGCGTGACCGCCCTGAGCGGCATCCAGGTGGCGCCCTCGCCCCCGTGGCTGCAGAGCCGGCTGGAGCGCGCTGGTCTGCGCCCGATCAACACCGTGGTCGACATCACCAATCTGGTGATGCTCGAGTTCGGCCAGCCTCTGCATGCCTTTGATGCCGCCAAGCTGGCGGCCCTCAGCGGCGGCCAGGCCGATCCGGCCCGCCTCGATCTGCGCAACGGCCGCTCCGGCGAGGCGTTCAAGGCCCTCGATGCCAGTGAGCACAGCCTCAGCGAGGAAGCCTGGGTGGTGAGCTACGCCGATCAGGCCGTCGCGTTGGCCGGTGTGATCGGTGGCGACAACAGCTGTGTGGATGACACCACCACCAGCATCTGGCTGGAGGCGGCGATGTTTGCGCCGCAAACCGTGCGCCGCAGTGCCCGCAGCGTGGGCCTGCGCACCGATGCCAGCAGCCGCTTTGAGAAAGGTTTACCGCGGGAGGTGACCCTCACCGCTGCCGATCGGGCCGTGCAGCTGTTGCAGGAGCTCTGCGGCGCCCAGCTGGAGGGTCGCTGGTGCCACGAGCGCCAGGAGGCGCCCCGCCCGGCCCTGACTCTCCGCAGCGACGCCCTGCACAACCTGCTCGGCCCCGTGCTGGATGCCGACGGCACTGAGAGCGACCTGCCCGATGCCGAGATCGAGCAGATCCTCACCGCCCTGGGGTGCAGCCTCAGCCCAGACGACGAGGGCTGGCAGGTGCAGGTGCCCCCCTCCCGCGCCATGGACCTCCAGCGCGAAGTGGACCTGATCGAGGAAGTGGCCCGCTTGGTGGGTTACGACCGCTTCGCCAGCCACCTGCCCGACCCGATTGAGCCGGGCGGCCTCAGCGATGAGCAGCAAGCCGAGCGGCGTCTGCGCCGGATGCTTGCTGCCGCTGGTCTGCAGGAAACCTGCAGCCTCTCCCTGGGCCCTGCCGCTTCCGAGCGGCCCGGCGCGGATCCGGCCAAGCGTGTAGCCCTGGCCAATCCCCTGCTGGCCGATTACAGCCACCTGCGCGACAGCCTGGTGGATGAACTGCTGGCAGCCGCCCAACGCAACCTGCAGGCCGGCCGCAGCGGCTTCTGGGCCTTCGAGCTGGGCAATGTGTTTGATGCCTCCGCCAAAGACGGCGGCCAGCAGCTGCAATTGGCCGGTGTGATCTGTGGATCCCGCCAGGCGGAGCTGTGGAGCAGCAGCGGCAAGCCCCAGCCCCTCGATTACTTCCAGGCCCGCGGTGTGCTGCAGCAGGCCCTCGAAAGCCTGAAGCTGCCCGTGGAGGATCGCCGCCTCAGCGATGAGCCGCTGCTGCATCCCGGCCGCGGGGCGCAGGTGGTGGTGGAAGGCCGGCCCGCTGGCTGGTTCGGCCAGGTGCACCCGGAACTGGCGGAGCGCTACGACCTGCCCGCCGCCACCTATCTGTTCCAGCTGGAGGTGCCTCAGCTGCTCAGCGCCGCCACCCGCCGCAACCGCTGGCAGCCGGCCTTCGCCGCCTTCGCCACCGTGCCCGCCTCCGAGCGCGATCTGGCACTGGTGGTGCCCAGCAGCACCGCCAGCGGCCAGCTGTTGCAAGCGATCCGCAAAGCCGGCAAGCCCCTGCTCGAGCAGGCCGAACTGGTGGATCGCTACGAAGGCGAACAGGTGGCCTCCGGCAGCTGCAGCCAGGCCTTCCGCCTGCGCTACCGCGATCCCAAGCGCACCCTCACCGATGCGGATGTGGACGCCGCCCACGCCAAGATCCGCGCCGCCCTTGAGAAGCAGTTCGGCGCGCAGTTGCGGGCTTAATCACGTTCCAGCAGGGCCACGCATTCCACGTGGCTCGTCTGGGGGAAGAAATCCACCGGCTGCACCGGTCGTAGCCGGTAGCCGGCTTCGCTGGTGAGACGGCCCAGGTCGCGCGCGAGGGTGGCCGGGTTGCAGCTGATGTAGGCGAGGCGCCGCGGCGGTGCCTGCAGGATCGCCTCCATCACCTCCGGTGTGAGCCCCTTGCGGGGTGGATCCACCAGCAGGGATTCCGCCCAGGTGAGGTGTTCAGCCAGCGAAGCCGCCACATCTGCCTGCTCAAAGCGGGCACGGGGCAACTGGTTGCGCTCGGCGTTGGCGCGGGCCTGTTGCACCGAACCAGGATGCAGCTCAAGCCCGAGCACATCCAGCCCGGCCGCCGCCAGCGGCAGTGAAAAGGTGCCGATGCCGCTGTAGGCCTCCAGCACCTGGCTCTGCGGGGGTTCACTGAAGAAGGACGTGAGCAATGGCACCACCCGTTCGGCCTGGGCGGTGTTCACCTGAAAGAAGGTGTCGGCGGCGATGCGCAGCTCCTGGCCGGCAAAGCGCTCCAGCAGCCAGGAGCGGCCCGCCACCTGGTGGGTTTCAGGGCCGAGCACCACATTGCTGGCTTTGGGCTGGATGTTGAGGTTCACGCCCACCACCTCGGGCCAGCGCTGCATCCATTGCTGGGCGAGGGCTTCGAGGCCAGGCAGGTTGTTGTGGCTGCTCACCAGCGTGATCAGCACCTCACCGCTGTGATGCCCCACCCGCAGCGCCAGGTGGCGCAGACCGCCGCCGCTGCTGAGGTTCACATCCACCGGCCAGCGCGAAGCTTCCAGATCGGCTTTGAGCGGCTCGATCAGCCCATCGATGCGCGGATCAAGCACCGGGCAGCGGTTCATGTTCACGATCTTGTGGCTGCCGCGCCGGTAGTAGCCGGCCCGTAACTGCCCCTCCGGCGTGCGCTCCAACGGGATCAGGGCACGGTTCCGGTAGCCCAGGGGGCTGGCAGCGCTCAGGATCGGCAACACCTCCACCTGCAGCGAGCCCAGACGCTGCAACGCCTGGCGCACCAGATCGGTTTTGAGCTCCGCCTGGGCGTTGTCGTCGCAGTGCTGCAGGGAGCAGCCGCCGCAGCGGTCCGTGAGGATGCAGGCGGGCTTGCGCCGCTGCTGGGAAGGCTCCTCCACCCCCACCAGCTCGGCTTCCAGGTGGCGCTTGGCCTGCCGCTTCAGCCGCGCCACCACGCGCTCACCAGGCAAGGCACCGGGCACGAACACCACCAGCTCGTTCCAGCGGCCCACCCCCTGACCCTCATGGCCGAGCCCATCGATGCTCAGCGCAAACGTCTGGCCCAGCTTCAAGGCGGTTGCCGTGGGCATGGTTATTGCCTTCCCTGATCACCCGACCCTATCGGTGCGTAAACACCTGGCCATCCAAGCGATGGTGTGGCCTTCAGTCTCGATAAGATCGCGAGGCACCAGGTGGTTTCGATGAGCGTCGTACGCGATCTGATCCTGCAGGCCGACGATCAACTGCGCTATCCCACCGGCGGTGAGCTCCGTTCGATGGTGGAGTTCCTCTCCACTGGCGCCAGCCGCATGTCTGTGGTGAAGGCACTCACCGAGAACGAGAAAAAAATCGTCGACGAAGCGGCCAAACAGCTGTTCAGCCGCAAACCCGAATACGTGGCTCCCGGCGGCAATGCCTACGGCCAGAAGCAGCGCGCTCAGTGCCTGCGCGATTTCGGCTGGTATCTGCGCCTGGTCACCTACGGCGTCCTGGCCGGCAGCACCGAGATGATCCAGAAGATCGGCCTCGAAGGCGCCCGCGAGATGTACAACAGCCTCGGCGTCCCCATGCCCGGCATGGTGGAGTCGATGCGCTGCCTGAAGGAAGCCTCTCTGGTGCTCCTCAATGGCGACGATGCCGCCCTCGCCGCCCCCTACTTCGACTTCCTGATCCAGGGCATGCAAACCCCCTGCTGATCGCAGGCCCAGATCACGCGGGGGACCTTGCCACCCCTTCCATCGTACCGGCAGTACCACCTGCCGGTTTTTTTGTACCTCATCACCTCCCCCCACGATCGAGGCTTGAGGCCTTCCCCTCAGCACGTCTCGATGGGACTAACTAACTCTGGGTATTGGTCCCGCCGTGCGTCTAGGTCTGGATATCCGCGGATATCCGATGTTGGACACTCGCGGATACCGACACACCGGCTCCGATTTGATCACAAGGCAGCAACAAAGGGTTCGCGCGAGTCACATCACCACTCATGCACAGAGGAACGCGGCAACCTACAGCCCTCCTTAAAATCTTCTCGCAGATCCCATGCTGGACCCGGCCCTAGTCCCAGGCCCAGATAGATATGAGCCGAAAGGTTTTTTCGGCTTGCAGATGTGGATCCGCCCTCAGGCCTCTGCTGCTGGATGCAATTCCGGTGAATCCGATTTTCGTGTGACCGGCCATGCGCCATCCGGCAGGACGCCTCCAATGCAAACGGAACTCATGCCCACTTTTGACAGGCAGGCATCACCTGGGTTCGGTCAGGCTACTGCGCGACTGAATCCGAACCCGCATTTTGGCGCTCATTGCATCTGCGTACCTGTGTCTATAGCAGGTACGCGGGGCTGAGATTTCTGTTATTTCAGCGATTCTGGCCCGGTCCATTCGTACTGGACAG
>Ga0194120_10002886_pt1 | contig 28892 bp, 29 predicted proteins | sample TA2MahCa65mmetaG_FD_148642 | JGI IMG/M metagenome (GOLD analysis project Ga0194120, IMG submission 148642) | Freshwater microbial communities from Lake Tanganyika, Tanzania - TA2015019 Mahale Deep Cast 65m | ecosystem: Environmental > Aquatic > Freshwater > Lake | place: Tanzania: Lake... | reverse complement strand
ACGCATCCGGCGACGTTCGAGAACCTTGCGATCTCGTGTATTGAAGTGACTCATACGTACAGTATCGCACATGTGAGGGATAGTACATCTAAGTTATGTGGAAAAGGTCAGTAGTGACAGGTCTCACGTATCTGCTGACAGGCGTCATTCTGATACTCGCCGTAGCAGGCTCCATCGGTCTCTACGTGTGGTTGTCAAATACTGTCGATACGGGAATTCAGAAGTTATTGGACCGGTGTTTACCACAGGACGGCAAAAGCAAATCCTCTCGTAATGGAGAGCACGATAAAAAGTGATCGTGGTATCGTCTGTCTGAGATAGTCATATCCTAAAGGTCATCTCGGATTCCGAGACAAAGAACCTACATCAAAAAAGAGCCCTTCATGGGCTCTTTTATTCTTGATTTTCTTTAATTCTCCATTCTCCAGATTGTAAAAGTGGCTCGGCCTTTTTGTATTTCATTTCACGATCTTCGACACCGTTGGTGATGACGACGCGGTCATTGCGCCCATACTCTTTAGTACCGCCGCCCTTGTCACGACCGATTATCGACATGACCGCCTTGTGGATAACCTCGGACTCCCGCGCGCTTTGGGCTGCTTGTCCTGTGACTGTCCCCAAGGGGGCCATAGCCTGCACCTGGCCCGCGATCTGCTCCTGATAGACCAGCTCCATAGACTGGTACATCTGGAGACCCTCTCGCTTATACTCGACGAGAGGATCCCGCTGACCATAAGCACGCAGATTGACACTACTGCGAAGGTATTCCATAGCCTCCAAGTGCTCCACCCACAGGCGATCGATCGTCTGCAGGAGGATACGTCGCACATGCGGATAAAACGCATCAGCAAAGTCCTGTCGCTTCTGAGTGATCACTACCGCAAAGCCTTCGTGTGCCTCGGCAATACGGACGAGCTCATCGTCGAGCGCTGAATTGTCTCCCGTGAGAAGTGTGCGCCGACGCGCATATATACTTTGGCGCTGAATATTGAGCACATCATCATATGAAAGCACGTGCTTACGTGAATCGAAATTGATTTCCTCGATGCGTGTCTGCGCCTTCTCTAATGAACGAGTAATCATACTATTGTATATCGGCTCATCCTCAGGGATTTTGAATGTCCCCATCACGCGCTTAATTATGTCGGACGCAAACACACGCATAAGCGAATCTTCGAGCGAGACAAAGAACTGCGTCTCCCCTAGATCGCCCTGTCGGCCAGACCTTCCGCGGAGCTGATTGTCAATACGTCGCGCTTCATGGCGTTCGGTACCAAGGACAAAAAGGCCACCCGCTTCCCTCACCTGGAGGGCCGTCTCAGGGGTGCCTGGATTGCCCCCAAGCTTGATGTCGACGCCACGTCCGGCCATGTTGGTGGCTATGACGACCGCCCCGGGGCGCCCCGCCTGGGCGATGATCTCGCCCTCGCGCTCGTGATTCTTGGCATTGAGGACCTCGTGCGGAATGCCTTCCTGCTTGAAATAGGCGCTGAGGATTTCGTTCTTCTCGACGGATACTGTACCCACGAGGACCGGCTGGCCTTTTTCGTGCAACGCTTTTACATGCTTGGCGATCGCGCGGTATTTGCCATTTTCCGTCTGGAAAATGAGATCTTCGCGGTCGATGCGCTTGGGTGTCTTATTTGTCGGCACAGCAACGGTATTGAGTCCATACACTTTGTAGAATTCTTCTGACGAGGTAGCAGCAGTGCCTGTCATACCTGCGAGCTTTTCGTAGAGGCGGAAATAATTTTGAAATGTGATCGAAGCAAATGTGCGCGATTCCTGCTGGATCGTCACGCCTTCCTTGGCCTCTATGGCCTGATGCAGACCTTCTGACCAGCGGCGTCCAGGCTGCAAGCGGCCTGTGAATTCGTCGACAATCACGATATCGCCTCCGCGTACAACGTATTCTTTGTCGCGATGGAAGAGTGCTTTGGCGCGCACCGCTGTCTCGAGATGATGGACGTATTTGATACCCACATCCGTGTAAATATTGTCGATTTCAAGGGCTTTTTCGGCCTTTTCGATACCCGCATCTGAGAGCAGAATCTGCTTGTGCTTTTCGTCCACCTCGAAATCCTCACCGGGCACCATCATCTCGGCGATCTGCGCAAAGCGCGTATAGAGCGACTCTGCATCGGCTACCGGTGCCGAGATGATGAGTGGCGTGCGCGCCTCGTCGATGAGGATCGAGTCGATCTCGTCGACGATCGCAAAGTGGTACGCGCGCTGACGCAAAAGCGCAGGGTCATACTCGAGGTTGTCACGCAAATAGTCGAAACCAAATTCATTATTGGTACCGTACGTGATATCGGCTGCATAGGCTTCGCGGCGGGCACAGGGGCGCAAGAAATCCACGGCGACCTTGAAGCTCCCCGTCTCGTCGCGATCTTTGTCTTCTTCTGCCGCTGCCTCAGGGGCGACGTGGGCGGGATCGTATATGAAAGATGATTCATGATTGATGACGGCCGTCGAGAGACCGAGTGAATGATAGATCTGCCCCATCCAGGCGGCGTCACGGCGCGAGAGGTAGTCGTTGACTGTGACTACATGCACACCTTTGCCGGTGAGTGCATTGAGGTACGCCGGGAGTGTGGCGACCAGGGTCTTCCCTTCTCCAGTGCGCATTTCGGCGATGTCGCCCTGATGCAAGATCATGCCGCCCAAAAGCTGTACATCGAAGTGGCGCTGCCCCAGGGTGCGACGAGACGCCTCCCGGACAGCCGCAAATGCCTCAGGGGCTAGGTCATCCAGGGAGGTACCGGATGCCAAACGTTCCCTAAATTCGACCGTTTTGGCACGCAATTCCTCGTCCGAAAGGGCCAACATGGCCGGCTCGAGCGCATTGACGGCAGCAATAATGGGCTCCGCCCGCTTCAAAGCGGCAGCATTTTCATCTCCCAACCAGCGGTTCCAAAAAGCCATTGGAGCTATCCTAGCATTCCTGGGCGCTAGAATCTACTTGGAAATGTCAAAAGTCTGACTTTCTACAAATGTAGAAAGTCAGACTTTTGACATTCTTTCTGGTAAAACAAACGGGGACAGGCACAGTTTTCAGGATGATTTATTCGGCCTACCCTCTCTTCGCACCGTCGATATCAAATCATGTTCTTGGATCATGTTCTCCACCCAACTCTCACCACCAAAAGGTGTTCCTCGTCTGACCGATGTACGCAGCTTTTCGAGATCCCCTTCTTTGTCAGGAGTATTGATCCAATGTGTATCATTCTTGAAAATAAGGGGGCAGGCACATTTAATTTGCTCGGGACGTGGTGTAATACTATTTCTAAAATCCAAAATGATTTATGGTTGCAAAATTGTAAATTATGTACGCAAAGAACGAATATGCTATGAGAAACGCACTGACATGTATTATGTAAACATAATTAACAAATGGATTAAGCTTGTGCAACATCCAGCCAAATAAAACCGACAGGACGATGTATACAAAATAGGAAAGGAGGGCGAATTGCCCGATAAAGAACGGGAAATAAATGAGGAGTCCGAGAGTCATTAGACCTACACTGATTGAATCCAATATTTTTTTAGAATTGTCATATCTTTAGTTAGCATGGAGATATACGAATAATCTAGTTACATCACAATAATTTCCCCTTGCTTTGTACTCAAGTACGGAATAATCGGAATAATCATACCAGGCAATTTTTGCTTGATAGGTCTGCTGTCCACAGCATCGTCTTCGTCCATATCGTCGAGTTCGCGCGGCTTGGTCATGATTACCGTCTCGTTCTTCTTGGGACGATAATGTGATTCGGTGGAGGTAGCAAGTGTGATGCAGTCGCTCCCCATGATAATGCCACGCGTGTCTACCGAGTGGTCGGGCTGTGAGCTCACGATAGCGGCAAATGAAATGGTGGGGAGGAGAAAGAGGAGGACTGAGATCGCGCCGATCAATACGCTTGCTCCCATACTAAAAAAGACGTGGGGCAACCCCGACCCCGCGTCTTTTCTAGACATCTGTGAACGACCCCCGTTCATATGTGCGGTCAACCTATCACAAATACCGCATTGCACACAAGCTATGCTCGTGTTGAGACTGAATTGGACTCAATAACGAAAACAGCCCCCGGAGGGGCTGTCGTCGGAAGCACTAGCGGCGCTTCTTTGTGGCCTTCTTCTTAGCAACTTTCTTGGTTGCCTTCTTCTTGGCCTTCTTCTTTGCTGCCATAGGATTATATAAAATCTCGAGATTATTATAATTCGACCCGCACGCATACACCTGCGACAAAGATGTATTAATGCGTCTTGTTATTATTATTACATTCAATATGCGCATCACACGCACATTGTGCATAGATGTGTGGATAACTTGATCGAGGTGAAAAAATGTATATATGAATGTCTATTCATATTTTATGAGCTTGTGTGGATGTCATCTGTGACCACATATCACGATACTTCAGAGTATCCTGGACCCATCTTGCCCTCACGGACAGAGGTGATACGATGATGCATATAAGGGCATAGTGTGGAGGGCGGCGGCACTCACAATGACTTTCACTTTGGAGCTCGCACCCGTCCTCCACATTGTGCCTTTTTGATTTATATCAAACAGGCACAGAAGACGGGTGCGAGCTCCAAAGTACGAAAGGGGTCGGGGAAACTGTAGTTTCCCCGTGGAGGAGATAATTAAGAACCGACGGTTCTTATACCATCTCTCATTAACCGTCCATCAATGGGAAATTCCGTCTTTGCGAGGCCTTTGGCCGAAGCAATTCAGAGTGCTACCACTTACCCTAGATTGCTTCGCTTCGCTCGCAAAGACACCATTGGTAGGTTGGTAGGTTAGTTGGGGATGGTATTAAAACGCGCTTCACGCGCGTTCTTTGGTGCTCGCTCCACATTGTGCCTTTTATGCTGCCTACCAGCACTCAGTTCTAAAACTAAAAAGCCACCTTGCGGTGGCTTTTTAGGACTTTCTTGAAGCTACTCACGTTTACACGTTTGTGTAGCACTCACATCATCAATATAGCATCCATCCATTTATATGCAAGGTGGATATCTACTTTACATTCGCGGTACCATCTTTGATCTGCTGGATGAAAGCATTTGCCTGATCCGCAGCACCCGGCGACATTCTCTTCGCTTCTTCGAGGATCGCGATCGCGCCATTCTTATTGCCCGTCGCATAGGTGGCCGCCGCAAGCGTGAAGCGCGCCTGCATATCTTCGGGAGATGCTTTGACCTTGGCCTGCCAGATCGTGATGATCTTGCCATACATACCACGAGCAGCATACGCAGCGGCGATACGATCATCCGCAGCTGCCCCCTTTTCCACTATCGGTGCGAGGACCTCATCAGCGAGTGCGTCATTGCTCGTACGGATGAGGAGCGCAGCATACAGGATACGCGCCTGATCATAAGTCGGTTCCAGCTCATGCGCCTTCTTAAATGCCTGAAGCGCTGCCGGTGCATCATTGCGCGCGATCGCGTTGGATCCCACCTCAAAGAGAATCGTCTGCTTCGCGAGCGATAGCTCATGCGCTTTCTGGAGCGCAGCAGCAGCTCCGACATAATCGCCATACGCACCCAGTGCGACGCCCGCAAAGAGAGGAAAGCGCGGGTCTAGAGGAGAGGCTTCAGATTGAAGCTTCATCTGCTCGACTGTCGCGGTGAGGAATTGCCGTTTGGCATCCTGTGAGACGCTCGCCACCGGCGCGAGCTGTGTCGTGATCTGAGCAAGCTGCTCGCGCGCCTCCTGCGTACCGAAGGTGCCATAATCGATCGCCTTTTGGATGCGCTTAAGGTTCTCTAGGACCGTCGTGGGAGACGTGAGCTGGATGCCAGCGATCAGTTCGCGATTCGCCGCATAGGCTCTGCCATTGACCTCATACGCCACACCCCATACCGCGACACCCAAGACTGCGACAATCGCGGGAAGCATAGTACGCGGGAGGAGCGGGCCTTCGTATATCGACGCCGATTTCAATTCCTCGCTTGAGCGCCATACGATATATGCGAGCACCGTACCGAAGAGGATGTAGCTCGTGACATTGTCGAAGACGAAGAAATTGTGGATGGAATATCCTGCGAGCAGACCTGTGAGAATACTGCGCTCGGCGATCGTAAATACATGATGCCCATGCGCCCCTCGCCGCCAGACTGCCCACAACACTGCGACAAAGATGAGGAGGTATGAGATGAGTCCGAGGAATCCGCCAGCGACGAGCCAGTCGAAGATGATGTTGTGTACGCGATCAAACCACTGTTCCTGTGCGTACATACCCGGGTTGTAGTATTTGTCGAAGACCAGTGCATAATTCTCTTGCCCCCAGCCCAAGATGGGACGCTCTTTCACGCCCTCCCACGCCATACCCCAGTTCATAAAGCGAGCTTTGGTCGTGGCATCCTCCATCGAGATCGTAGCGAGACGCTGCAGGAATCCGATCTTGTGGACCCATGCCGCATCGCGGACCATCCAGAAACCACCCGCAAGCACGAAAATACCGACAAGAGCTGCTACCGAAGCACGCCATGCATTACGTGAATGACGTGCAAGCAAAAGCATGAGGAATATTGCGAGCGCTGTCCCGACGATAAGGCCGATCATGGTACCGCGCGTACCAGTGAGGAAAAGCGCGACGGTGTCGAAAAAGATGATGGTTCCGTAGAAGATCGAGAGCGGCATGCGTTTACCCCTACCCCTCTCTACCCACGCCTGCGCCCACAGCATCGCCGCGATGAAGATATGGAAGAGCATGTAGACAGCCATGTAGATCGGGTTGCCAAATGTCGCATCGACGCGGCCCGAGAGACCCGACGTGCCACCCGCCCCCATCGTGAAGAATCCGACGAGCTGCAAGAGGCCATAGATACTCACGAGCATCGAGATACCGAGGGTACATTGGAAAAGCCAGCGCCAGAGACGCTCACTATTGACCATGACCGATGCGACGACGGTGTAGAGGAGAAGGTGCGCAATCGTGACCCAGCCGTCCATGCGCTCGTAATTGCTCCAGAAGCTCTTGAAAGGATACGCGCCCTGCGCATCGGCGATTGCGATCACGAGTACGAACAGTGCGAGCGCCCCGAGCACCCAATCACGCCGCGGACGGTATTTGGGCGATATGAGTGCGAGCGCAAGCCACGAGCCGGCCATGATCTCGACGATAATGCGAAATGCGAAATTCTTTCCCGTGATGAATGGGAAGAAAAGCGAATTCGCCACGTATAAAGGAATAATAGGAAGCGCAAACACGCCGATAAGTACGATCCAGCGGAGGACCTTTTCTAGAATTGTCATTAGCACATATGCTAACAGACCGCGGCGCGGGACGCCAGACGAGCAGGAATAAAACCCGCGAATGGACGGTTGTCTACCGCCCCCTTCCCACTACTGCACTCAGTTTTACCCGATGAGGCGCAGTGCGATATTTTTCACCTCCTTGCGGAAAAACGTCTTTACTTCGCGCCACGTGGCATCAAAGCGCACTACCGGATCCGGATCGGTCTCGGCATCTTCAAAATAAACGAGCGCTTTGAGGATGTGATGGTAGTTATGCGCGACACTGGGATACTGCTTCTTGAGGCGTCTGATGATCGCCTCGAGCGGCTCGACGTGTTGTGCGCACCAATACAAGTCGAAGAAATCGCGTTTGCGCCCGCGCTGCGATATGGCGACGATTTTCATCACCGCAATATCGCGCGTATCGAGCACGCGGATCGATCCGTACCAATGCGGCTCTTGATCGGGAATGAAGAATGGATACGCGATAAAGCTTATCTTCGCTCCGAATAATGTGCCATATACGGTATTTTTCCTATCGACATCGACGTTCCAATCGTGACCCACATGCGAAAAAGCAGCGAACAACGCACTATTTTCGAAATCTCTGTCTTCGGTGAAAAAATCCAGATCGACCGACACCCGATGCCCCGCTTGCAAGGCAAGCGCCGTGCCGCCGGCAAGATACCAGTGCGATTGCTTGAGCCATTCTTCCTGTGCCAAGAAGTCCAGCGCCCGCCGTGTATTGGGCGGCAATACATTCACATGCCACTCGTCTTCTATTTTTGCACCATGAGTTCCCATAGTTGTTTTGAATCCGGTCGCAAGCAACGCGATTTGGATATCACGCGACGCAAGATGCGCTTGTCGTAGTAATTGAGCACCCATCGCGCCTCTGTATCGTTGCCGAGATCCGCCACCCGTTCAATGATGTACTGCGCGTTCTTTTTCGGGTCGATACGCTTGGGGTCGGTATCCCAAAAGAGTGATTGTCGGAAAGGCATGACCGCCTTCACCTTTGCCATACTTTTTTGTTTGCTACGTCCTGCTTTCATATGTACATTATATCACAAAATAACACTACACGCACGCAGGATGGTAGTGATGATAGTGCGCTGCTACACGGAAGCATTCTGAAGCGATGCGATACGCGAGAGGTATGAATCCTTGTCCGCGAGCATCTTACTCGGCGCACCTTCGTCGGCAAGACTACCACCATCGAGTACGAGGATCTTGTCTGCATCGAGCACCGTCGCGATGCGATGCGCAATCACGATGAGCGTGATCGCGCCGCGCAGCTGCGCAATCATCTCTTGAATATCGCGCTCCAGCTCCGAATCAAGCGAGCTCGTGACCTCGTCGAGCACGAGTACCTGCGGCTTGCGCACCAGGGCGCGCGCGAGTGAGATGCGCTGCCGCTGCCCACCCGAGACAGTGACCCCGCGATCACCGAGCACGGTATCAAACCCGCTCGGCAAGCGCATGATATCGTCATAAATGTGCGCCTGACGTGCCGCCGTCTCGATCGCCTCGCGTGTGAGCGTATCGTCGAAGAAGCGGATATTGTCTGCCACAGAAGCATTCATGATAAAGGCATCTTGCGACACATATGCAATCGCGTTGCGCCATTCTTTCACACTGATATCGCGCACATTGACCCCGTCGAGCTGTACCTCACCCGCGGTCGGCTCAAAAAGGCGCAAGATGAGATCCGCCACCGTCGTCTTGCCCGACCCCGACGGCCCAATGATGCCGGCAAACGAACCTTTCTTAATATCGAACGACACACCATGTAGTATCCCCTCCTTGCTCTCATAATCAAACGACACGTTGTCAAATGAGAGATTCTCACTAAAAACGAACGGCTTGGTCCCCTTCGAAGCAATCTCATGATTGCGCGCGACTTCTTGCTTGAACGCAGCAATATTTTCTGCAAACGGGACGAACTGCAAGATGGAATGGAACGATGCCTGCGTCGAACTCACGTAGGTAAATATCTTTTGAATGAGATACACTGTCGCGGCAAACGCTGCTACCTGAAATGTGCCGCTGAAATACGAAAACGCAAAAATGCCGACAATAAAGACGAGTGCAAGCGGCTGCATAAAGACAGAACCAATACCTTGATTGAAATACGTCTTCGCCAGAGCATATTCAAGTTTGTCGATATGTTCACTTCCCTTGCGCGTGATCGCATCGCCCGCACCCGATGCTTTGACCTGCTTGAATCCCTGGATCGTCTCGCTGATGTGATGCGTGAGCGCCTTTTCGGTGGAAGCGACTATTTGCGAGTATGTATGTGTCCCTTTCAGCATGGGGCGTAAGAAGACGATGACGACTACTCCAAGGACCGAAGTGATCAACGTAAGCATCGGAGAGATGTTGATCGCCACAAGCAGATACATAACAGCACCCGTCGTCGATTGTACGAACTGTATGATACCGTCGAGAAGCTGCGTCTCGCGCCGTGCATCCCAAAAAATCGTGTTTTGAAGATTGCCCCCCTTCTGGCGAAGGATGTACGGCCAGCTCGCACGTATCGTCGAACGAAACAATGAATCGACTTCACTCGCCATAAATCGGGCACTGATCCGCGCGCGCATATACGTAAACACGCCAAGGACGACAGAGCGCATTAAGAATATACAGATGATGAGAAAGAGTAGATAGCGAAATGTGTACGGTATACCCACATACGCAAAGAGTGACACGATGACCTGTGTGATGCTATCGAGCGGACCGGATTGCCCCCCCATGACGAATGAGACGAGCGGGATGATCGCATTGATGCCGATACCATCGAGCGCAGCGCTGAAAATAGCGAGCAGGGCCAGCAGCCCCACATACCGACGGTATCCATAAAACGTCCCCCAGAGGACACTTACCACGCGCACCACCCCCTTCGCGGAGTATGGCGTGGGAAGATCACGATCATCCCCTTCGGGTCGGACTTTTGATGACATGACTCCTACCATGCAAAAAAGTCTACCAGACAATAGAATATATTAAAAATCCAGGAAAAGTGCTATGATCGGCATACATTCAAACGTCGTATGGCACGCCTCTCCCCCCACTTTTTCACGGAGCACTATCGATCCCTCATACATACGGTTCGATACGGCATCAAATATGCACGACTCAGGATCTTTCTCGCGCTACTTGGAATTTTTGAGAGAACAACCGACACAGTGATTACATTCCGCACACGCCCACTCTACGCAAAAGACATCAACCATGTAGCAGACGAGCTACTCAATACACCACGATTTGCCATCGTCCTACAAGGACCGATTATGAAAAAATACGACTTCACACTTGAAACCGTACGTATCTATAAAAAAGTGTACCCTGGACTCACTGTTATCGTCTCCACTTGGGACAACGAAGACCCTCTCTATCTCGACCGTATCCGTGCAGCGGGTGCTGAGGTGCTGACCAATACACAACCGACGTACCGGGGTATTTGGAATATCAATCTACAGATCATATCTGCACGCAGCGGTATTATGCGCGCCAAGGAGCTTGGCATACCGTACACCATAAAGAGCCGTACGGACCAGCGCATATATGAACGAAATATTCGAGAGACGCTCTATAATCTCATTTCTTATTTCCCTCCGACGAAAGAGTCTGGGCTACATAAACGACTCGTCGTCTGTCACGAAGCATACAAACACTACAACGGGTATTTCCCTGACATGTTCATGTGTGGCGACACAGAAGACCTACTCGAGTATTGGAGTGCTCCACTCCTTAAAAAAGAGGCGAAATATTCAGCCTTCATTTCCGAGCTCTACCTCTCTTATTCATTCCGACGGCGTAAGAACTGGCCAATACCGCGTTCTGTGCAAGCAATATGGGAGACATATCGCGACTGTATGATTGTACTCAATTGGAACGACATAGACCTCCTCTGGCTCAAATACGATTACTTCTGGGAACGCCGTTACACGCACAAACAGCGTTATAGGCAGATCACTCTTGCCAATTTGTTCGTAGAGTTGCATTTTATCGAATGGTTCAATATATTTGCCAACATGGGGAACAAAGTCGTATCCCCTATACATACCGATAAATTTGAAGATTTCCTCAAAACCATCCATTTTTCAGAATATGAACGCAACTATGAAGACCAAGGCCATCATCTTTGACCTCGACGGCGTCCTCGTGGACATGCCGGACGGACACTACGAAGCGCTCAACAAGGCGCTCCGACTCTTCGGTGTGGAGATCGGCCGCGACGAACATATGTCGTATTTCAACGGCCTGCCGACCAAGAAAAAGCTGGAGAAGCTGGAAGCAGAGGGTCGCCTCCCCTCGGGTCTGCGTGATTTTATAAATACCCACAAACAGCATCACACCAAGGACGTCATCCCCCGCTATTGCGTGCCTGATTATTCAAAGATCATCATGCTCAAGCATCTCAAGAGCAAGGGCTACAAGCTCGCTTGCTGCTCTAATTCAATAGAGGAGACGCTCCATATCATGCTCAAATCGGCACAGCTCTTCGACTTCTTCGATGTCATCATCGGCAACACGCAGGTGAAGAATCCCAAGCCGCACCCCGAGATGTACCTCAAGGCGTTTGCACTACTCGACATCAAACCGCAAGAAGCGATCATCGTCGAAGACTCTCCGCACGGGATTGAGGCTGCCAAAGCAAGCGGTGCCACGGTCTACGAAGTCCGCGGCGTCCAAGATGTCCACCTCTCGCTTTTTGAAGACCTCCTTGATATCTTGTAGCTATATGGCAAAGACCCTCAATATCGTCATCCCTATGGCCGGACGCGGTAGCCGATTCCAGGAAGCAGGGTATGCCTTCCCCAAACCGCTTATCGACATCCATGGCAAGACCATGATCGAAGTCGTGGTAAATAATCTGCGCCCCAAGGTGCCACACAAATTTATCTTCATCGTGCAGAAGGAGCACTATGACACGTACGATCTCTACAACATCCTAAAAAATGCGACGCACGGTAATTTTGAGATCGTGAAAATCAGCGGTATCACGGAAGGTGCCGCCTGCACCGTGCTGACCGCTGCCCAATACATCGACAATGACAATGACATGGTGATCGCAAACTCCGATCAGTATATCGAGACGAGCTTGGATGATTTTGTAAAGAAGGCCCGCGCCAGCAAAAAAGACGGTGTCATCATGACCTTTAAGGCGAGCCATCCCAAGTGGAGCTACGCGCGCATCGACAAAAAGGGTCGCGTCACTGAAGTCGCCGAGAAGCGCGTCATTTCGGACAAGGCGACCGTTGGTATCTACTATTTCAAGCGTGGGAGTGATTTTGTCCGCGCCGCCCAGGAGATGATCCACAAACGCATCAGGCACAACAACGAGTACTACGTCTGCCCCGTCTACAACGAGCTCATCCTCGCGGACCAACAGATCGGTGTCCATGATATTGCCGCCCTCAAAATGCACGGCTTGGGCACACCAGAGGACCTCAACGCCTTCCTCGACAAAGTCGCAAAAAAGGTGATCAAGAAGAAGATATGATGCGCCTGCGTCTCTCCGACTTCACGCGCGGATGGATCGTCGGCGATTTCGAGCCGAGTATCATCCGCACCAAAGCCTTCGAGTGTATGGTACGCCATTACAAAACAGGCGAAAAAGAAGCCAAACACGTGCACAAAATCGCTGATGAGATCACAGTGGTTGTAAGCGGTAGATTCAAAATGAATGGTGAGATGCTACAGACGGGCGATATCGTCCACCTCCACCCAGGCGATCCAGCAGACTTTGAGTGCATCGAGGATGGGGCGACCACAGTGGTCAAAACGCCTTCCGTCATTGGCGACAAATACGACGCATGACTCAGATAATCACTCATCGCGGCTTGGACCCGTCTATACCAGACTTCCCCTTTGAGAGCACCCGAGAAGCATTCGAAGCACATCTGCTGCGTGGATATGGGATTGAGTTTGACCCGCAGCGCGTAGCGGACGGATATACCGTATTACATGACCCTACTCTCAAGCGCATTACTGGCGGTACGGACGAACGACCAGTACGGGACGTACCTTTGCATGAACTACTGACCCTCGACCTACATGGATCGCATCTGGCGACCATGCATGATGTACTCAAGCTCGTCGACGCACGAAGTGCGCCTAGCATGATCTCGGCGATACATCTCAAGCATAGCTTTCAGGCGGACACGGAAAATCTCAATGCATTACTCCATGAGCTACACACTGTTGATTCAGAGAAGTTCATCCTCTTTGACACCACGATCGCGACAGCGCGCTACCTCAAGTCACAAAACAGCGCACTACACATCGCTCCATCAGTCGCACATCCGTATGACATCGCTCGATACAATACAGTAGTCGGCGGAACGCTCATATCAGTCGACGAGACGCTCTCCCACCGAGATCTATTTGATTGGGTATGGCTCGATGAATGGGATCTCAACGACAAGGATGGCAATACAAAGAAACTCTACACAGGAGAGACTTTTGAAATATTCCGCACAGCGGGTATGAAAATAGCCCTTGTCACTCCCGAGCTCCACGGTACTTCGCCTGGCCTCCTTGGCGGTGAAGCCCACCCAGATGCCGCCAGCAGAGATACCTTGCTTAAGCGACTAGACGAAATCATCGCCCTCAAGCCCGATGCAATCTGTACGGATTTTCCCGATCATGCAAAAGATCTGATTACCCCGTGAATGAAAAACCGCTCTTTATGGGAGCGGTTTTAGTTTTATGCTGCCGGAAGCGTCGCTTCGTCGATACCGCGCGCGTCGAGCACCATTTCGGCAAATTCACGGATCGCACCCTCACCGCCCTTTTCCTTAAGCACGAGGTCCGCGATCTTGGTGATCACGCGGCGCGCATTGGCTGGAGCCACAGCGAATCCGCCGTTTTTCTTGAGCTCAATCATCGCCTCCAGATCAGTACGATCATCGCCGATGTAGACGCAGTCACTCCATGAGAGATTCTCACGCTGCATCCATGCCTGAAGCGAAGCGACTTTACCACCCTTCTTGAGCTCGCCGGTGAACAGTGCGACGGGTGCCCACTCACCGGAAGCGACTGATGGTATCTTGTTGATCTTATCGACAATACTGCCGAGCGGCTCACCTTCGCCGGTCGCAAAAACGACCTTGATTCCGAGCGCACGCAAAAACGAAAGTCCCTGCCCGTCGTGGAAGTGCCGTTTCTTGACGATCACCACACTCCCATCAGGTAAGACCGCTCGCTCTTCATGGCCCGTAAACCACACCCCATCCGCATCGAGGATGAGGCCTTTAAACTCCCTGAGCTTCTGCTGCATGTTCGTTTGATTCTCCATATACGGATTATCTTACCACAGGAAATTATACAATACCATTACATTTTGTGCAAGAAAACACCCTGCCGAGTTGCCCCGGCAGGGTTTGATCGAATTCGTCGATCCTTAGGTCAGCTGAGCGTAGGTTGCCTCCACGACTTTCGCGAAAAAATGTTCTTGATCGGACTGCTTGGATTCGCGATCATGTGGGTCGCCCATCTCTTACTGATTGATCCTGCATATTTCTACAGCTATGTGGCATATGTGGGCACACTCAAAAGAATGAGCATCCTCATAACCGTGATTCTGGGTTTCGTTCTCTTCAAAGAGCAGGATTTCAAAAAGCGTCTTGGTGCAGCGATCTGTATCATGACCGGTGCGATACTCATCAGTATGGAAGACCTGCCCGAACGTCTTACCAGCCACATCGAACTCTGGGGTCTCTGACTCCAATCGGCGACCCGCTCTCGTAGCGGGTCGTTTTCTTTTTCTGCAAGCGTACTATAGTGTACATATTACTTATCACACATAACTTGTATGCCCAACGAACCAAAAATCGTCGCTCTCATCCCTCTCCGCGGTGGATCGAAGTCCATTCCCTACAAGAACATAAAAGAAATCGCCGGACATCCCCTCGCGTACTGGACGTGCAAAGCCGCCAAGGATTCTCCGCGCATCAGCGAAGTGTACGTCTCGACCGAGGACTCAAAGATCAAAGAAGCAGTCGAGTCACTCGGACTCGGCATCAAAGTGATCGACCGCCCTGCCGAATTCGCACAAGACACCTCCTCGACAGAATCCGTCATGCTTCATTTTATGGAAAGTGTCCCCTTCGACATACTCGTCACTCTGCAAGCCACCTCGCCAATGACTACCGGCGCTGATATCGATAAGGCCTTCGAACAGTTCGAGCGCGATAACCTCGATTCGATGTTGACCGGCGTCCTCTCCAAGCGCTTCTACTGGACCCGCGAGGGCAAGCCGCTCAACTACGATCCAATGGCGCGCCCACGTAGGCAGGATTTCGCCGGCACAATCGTCGAAAACGGCGCATTCTACATCACCAAGCGTGCGATACTCGAACAATACAAGAATCGTCTCGGTGGCAAAATCGGCGTCTATGAGATGTCGGAAGACACATTCGTTGAGATAGACGAGCCCGCCGATTGGGAGATCGTCTCGGAGGCACTCCTGGCGCGAAAAAGCGCGAGATGATACAGTGTCTGTCTATGGTTTTTAAGAAGAAAACGACAAAAAAGGCCCCCGCGCCGGGCTACAAAAAGCCCTTTGTCATAGCCGAAATCGGCTGCAATCACATGGGTGATATCGAGACCGCCAAGAAAATGATCCAGGTAGCCCACGCTTTCTGCGAGGCCGACGCGGTCAAATTCCAAAAGCGCACCAACAAAGAACTCCTCACGCCTGAGGAGTACAACACGCCGCACCCCAATCCCCACAACAGCTACGGACCCACCTATGGCGCCCACCGGGAATTCCTCGAATTCACCAAGGATCAGCATGCACAACTCAAGAAATTCTGCGAATCGCTCGGGATCGAGTATTCGACATCGGTCTGGGACATGACCTCCGCCAAAGAGATCGCCGCACTCAAGCCGCGCATGATCAAGATCCCTTCGGCCTGCAACCTCAAATTCGATATGCTTGAGTACCTCGCCAAGCACTACAAAGGCGAGATTCACCTTTCTTTTGGTATGACCACGCAAGCAGAGGAGAAAAAGATCGTGAATCTCTTCAAGAAACACGGACGAGCCAAGGACGTCGTCCTCTACTCCTGCACCTCAGGCTACCCCGTCCCCTTCGAAGATGTGGCGCTCCTCGAGATCACGCGACTCAAAAAGACCTTCGGCCCTATCGTCAAAGAGATCGGATTTTCCGGCCACCACAACGGCATCTCAGTAGATATCGCCGCCTACACCCTCGGTGCACCGATCATCGAACGACACTTCACGCTCAATCGCACTTGGAAGGGCACCGATCATGCGGCCTCGCTCGAACCTGATGGTATGCGCCGCCTCGTCCGCGACCTCAAAGCTACTCATGCAGCGCTCACACACAAGCGCGAAGAAATCCTCGACATCGAGAAGGTGCAGCGCAAAAAGCTTAAACGGTTCTAACTCTTTCATGATCCCACCCGCTTCGAAAAAGACGACCCACTTCTCTTGTTTGCTATGTCGCCAAGAACGATCGGGTGCCACCATTTCACCAGTCATGCGAGACGCGGATGCACCTGTCGTCCAATGCAGCACGTGTAAGCTCGTGCAGATAGGGTCGATCCCCTCTGCTCTGGAGCTCGACACCTTTTATGATCAAGGCAAGCAAGCGGGCAATATCGGCGTATCGGTCGATATCGACAATCTATGGACACGACAAAAAGACGATACGCTCCGTCGCGTAAACCGAGCGGCAACCCTCATCCCGAAAGGCTCACGAGTGCTCGATATTGGTTCGGGTTATGGATTTTTCTTGCGTGAGATGAAAAAGAAAGGATACAAGATCGATGGTATCGAAGTGTCGGATCTGTCGCGCGCTATCTCGGCGAAGGTCGCGAAGGTGGCTGTGCATGATATCGATATTGCCACCGCTTCCGCCGGTGAGATCGCAAAGCTCGGTACCTTCAAGCTCATAACCATGTTCCACTGCCTTGAGCACATTCCCGACCCTATTAGCTTCCTCAAGCGCGTCCGCACTTTGCTCACTAAGGGTGGCAAACTCCTTATCGAAGTCCCGAATATAGACGATGCCATGCTCGACCTCTCCGACCCATACCGCTCTTTCTACTGGCAATTCGCCCACTGCTCGTATTTCAATGCAAAAACCCTTTCGATCACCTTAAGAAAGGCGGGGTTCAAGCACGTAGTCGCATCGCACACCCAACGCTACGGCATTGAAAACATGATGGCATGGATCGTAGCAGGCAAACCCCAACTCGGATCGCCCTCATACTCGACTAGCACAACTGGTCTCAAAGGGCTCGAGGAGTGGTATAAGAAAGATCGCATAAAAAGTGGCAAGGCCGATACTTTGCTCACAGTCGCCCGCGTGTAGCACCCTTCGATCATTCGGGATTCTTTCTGAGAAGGAGACGTATAGTGTCGGCGAGACGAGCGGATGCATGAGCATCAAACGCGTAATTTTCTTTCATAAACATATCCGCATTTCTCACCATATCCGACCGCAGGGACGGATTTGCAGCAAGCGTTTTGAGTACGTCGGCAAGCTCCTCCCTTGTCTTTACAAACGTAAGAGCTCCCGCCTCAACGTAATGGGCAAACTCTTCTCCGAGTGCTGCATGCATTTCGAGCATTCCATTGTAAATCACTGGTCTGCCGGAAATGAGACCCTCAAGTACTGTAGTCGAGTAGATGGTCACGAGGACATCGGACGCAGTGATGACATCAGGGAACGGTTCCGTTTGCGCTATGCGATGCGGAATAGTATCAAATGTCTTGGTAAGAACTTCTTTATAAAACTGCCCATCTGGCGTATCTGGCCGAAACTTAAATACGGGAAATATATATGGCATCGAACGGGTAATATCGGCGACGTCCTCAAAAAATTTTAAAATCTCGTACGTATCGGACCACGAAAATGGCAAGACCGCCGGAACAGCAAAAGCGACTTTTGTGAGTTCATTTTGTTCGCGATCTACTATTCGTGTACGTAACTCCGGGTACACGTCAAACCGAGGGGACCCTACGTTGAGTAGCTTATCATCCGTATATCCGACAAGTCTGAGACGATTACTCGCTTCCCTGCCGTACGTCGCGATGTATTCAGCTGCGGGGCGTACAGTTGCTGACCCACGCCCGATATGAAAAATGCCATGCTGGAGCTCAATGGACGGAATGCCACGCTGCTTTGCAACATGACACATAATAAGAAAGTGTATCTGCCCAGAAATACTGGCACGCACCGATATCACATCCGGACGAATACGATCATACATTGCATTGACACCGTCTATCATCTCAATGGCGTAAAGTCCTCCCTTGGAGACCACCACAGACATCGCCGCATCAACCAGGGCCGACACGGGTACTCCTCGCACAGTCGCGCCTCGCATCGCCCCGTTACTTTCCCGCACAGACCTCCATTGTACGAGAAATTCTTCCGATCGGCGCACTGCCGCATTACGTGCGCGTCGCGTCAGGAAATTCTCAGCATGTACGAAACGGATACGATGTCTCCAGATCGCGCCGAGGCCCGCCTTAAATGCCTCCATCCGGTCAAATAGGAACAGTTCTCCTTCCGGCAATTCACGTATAAGCGGTCCGATGTTGCGCCAATAGTCTGAAGCTACCATACGTATCTGGGCACGTGGGCGCATACTGATTCCGATATTAAGGGCCGCCATCCCCCACCCAAAGACGCTACGCTTGAAAGAAAAGAGCCAGGTCAAAAACCAGTCTCGTAGGAGCTGCGCGGATGATGCCACTTCCTTGCGCTCCGGCACGACGAGCTCAATACCATACGACTGCATCACGACACGCGCCGCATCTTCGGCCGCATGCACCTCCAGAGATGCGAGTGTTCCACTCGTCTCTGGCAAAGCGATTGTGGATGGAAACACGACGACCCGATCATACTGAGTCATCTCCCCAATCGACACAAACACATCCACAAAATACAGGGCAACCTGCAGGTATCCCTGGAACATCGGGAGAAACACATCAGTCAATCGAATCTCTCGATAGTTAAAAAAACCAAGCGAGACGTCGTCCATGACATCCAGCGCTATCTTGGCAGCGCGCTCTGCGTGATCCATATGAGCCACGGACCGGAGGTGTGCACCCGATACGAACGAAATACCCTTGCGTGCAAGCGCATATTCGACAGGGACTCCCAGCGCAATGACTTCGTATAAGCTTTTCTCGGAATCAGGGACAGATGCAAGATATGTCTCAAGTTCGCTGACCTGATCCAGTTCATACAAGAAAATCGCAGTTTTCATATCAGCGTATTGTATCAAGCCACTCGGTTTCTATATATTCACCCAATGCCTTTTGCCACGGTCTCATGTATGACACCTTTGAGCTCATGCTTTCGTTTGTGCCACTAACGTAGTCAGATGCAAGATCTGTACTCAGGACCGGTATGATCTTTGCGGAAGACTTCGCGATCCTAACGATCTCATTGGCTATTTCGAGACGTGATGCTGAACCTGCATTACTCATGTGATACATACCCCTCTTGTCCTCAGTCATCAAATGCTTGATGGCCATCACCGCATCTTTCGCATATGTAGGCGATCCATACTTATCCGACACTACAGAAATCGCCTCCTTATCGAGCTGATGCATGATCTTTCCCACAAATTTCTTGTCTCTTGTTACCCCACCGCCGAAAACCCACGATACACGAACAATGAGATAATCTTCGAGCGCCCCCCTCACTGCGAGCTCGCCAAGGTACTTTGAGTGGCCGTAGTGATTGAGTGGGCTGGGTGTGTCGCTCTCACTGTAGGGCTCCTTTTTTGTTCCGTCAAAAATACCCGAAGTAGATACGTATACCAGCTTGGCCCCACACTCACGTGCGGCAAGAGCCATATGGTACGTACCGACTGTATTTACCAAATAAGCATGCGCAGGATCTTTCTCGCACCGCGCGAGATCTGTATTCGCCGCAAGATGAATGATCACTCGTGGCTTATGTAGCTGGCACATCGCACGCACCGCATCCAGATCGGTCACGTCGAGTGAATCTCGGGTCGTACGTATCCCAAAATCAACATAGCTGCCGATCATTCCATCCGCACCGGTCGTGAGAACATGCTTCATGTTGGTAGAATTATTTTTTTCGTTCGCTCAACTGCCTTTCGTAGGCGGCAAAGATATTCTCAAGTGCCATTCGTGTAGTGACCTTAGGCTTCCATTGCAGATCTTTTTGGGTGTTGCGTACATACGGAGTGCGATTGATCATGTCTTGGTAGCCTTCTCCGTAGTGTTTATGTGATGGGGTGATGACGATCCGCACCTTCTTCGATCCCTCAATGAACGAAGGATGTTTGGGAGCGATCTTAAGCATCATCTCTGCAATTTCTGCGATGGATTTGTTGTTTTGTGGATTGCCGATGTTGTAGATCTTGCCTGCGGCGACATTGCCTTTGTTTTCGATGATTCGCACCAGTGCATCGATCGCGTCGTCGATGTGAGTAAACGATCGCCGATTCGTCCCTCCATCAACGAGATTTAGATTTTCACCGCGCAAGATATTGCCCGCAAACTGCGTGATGAGTCGTGCATTGCCACCCGTATCGTGGATATCGTCCTGCCCATACCCGATCCAGTTGAACGGGCGAAATATCGTAAACTCAAGTCCGTGGTCGCGACCATACGCGAATATGATGCGGTCCATGAGCTGCTTACTCGCCGCATAGATCCAGCGCATCTTGCCGATAGGGCCCATCACAAGATGCGAGGTATCGGGATGAAATTCCTTATCAGTACTCATACCATAGACCTCCGACGTAGAGGGCCAGATCACGCGCTTCTTTGCTTCGACACACATGCGGACAATCGCCAGATTTGCCTCAAAATCGACCTCGTATACACGCAGTGGATTGAGAATGTATGTCTTGGGTGTCGCAATACCCGCAAGCGGGACGACGACATCGGCGCGCTCGACCAGCTTTTTCATGAGACGCTTGTTGAAGATGTCGCCCTTATGGAATTCGAATCGCTCATGATCCCGATGCTCACGCACCGCGGCGTCCTTTAGGTCATTGGCTATGACATGCCAGTCTTTATGTTCAAGGATATGACGCACCAAATGCTGGCCGATGAATCCATTGGCCCCAAAGACGAGTATAGTTTTCTTTTTGCTTTTGGCCATATATTTGAGCACTATAGCTCATCGCGCGTCCCGCAACAAGCTAGGAGAGGATATGTGGCTCAGGAACAGGAGAGATGAAAATACCCCCATTTTCGATGAATTTTTGGTGATTTTTGACGATAGGCACTGCAAAATTCCATGCAAGGATTACGCAGTAATCCGGCTTGTCCTCGTAGAGAGCTGACGAGGGTTTGATAAGTATATGGGTCCCTGGCATATAGAGACCTTGCTTGAGCGGAGAATCGTCTACGATATATTCGAGCATAGTGGCGTCTATGCCGTAGGCGTAGCAGAGGGTGGTGGCTTTCGCCGGCGCACCGAATCCCACGATTCGTTTCCCTTGATCGCGTATGTCGGCGATCATGGCCACCAGCTTCTCCTTACCGGACGCGATACGAGTCATAAACGCTTCGTAGGTGTGCACTGCATTGAGGTCAGACTCCCCTTTACACATCTCCTCCACGTGCGTCGATGTCGCATGCGGACCGTCGTCCCATCCGACATAGACTCGGATCGACCCACCATGGGTGGGTATATGCTCCACGTCAAATACTCGCAATCCCTTGCTTTTGAAAAATGGGATGAGTGGCGTGATATGGTAGTACAACAAGTGCTCGTGATAGATGATGTCAAACAAATTCTGCTCAACCAGATCCTTGAGATATTGCACCTCAAATATGAAGGCACCATCTTTGGCCATGAGTACCTTGACCGCCTCGACAAAGCCGATCACATCATCGGTATGAGCAAACACATTGTTAGCCGTGATGACCGACGCCTTACCATACTCTGCTTCGACACCTGTAGCTGTCTCGGGGGTGAAGAATTTTGCGAGGGTAGGTATGCCGCTCTGAGTCGCCTCGGCAGCTATATTTTCCGCCGGATCAACGCCGAGGATTTTGGTCCCCTCTTTTTTAAACTGTGTAAGCAGGACACCATCGTTGCTCCCCACATCGATCACGAGTGAGTCCCCGGAGAGCTGAAATCGTTTGGTCACCGATTTCGCATAATCAGCAAAATGCGCCACAAATACTGGCGAAGTGCCCGATACGTATAAGTATCGACTAAAGAGAACCTTCGGATCTACCACGTCGCGCAGTTGCACAAGCTTGCAATTGTTGCAGAAATTGACGACGAGTGATGCAAAGACCTCCGGCTGGTCAAGCTCTTTCGACGAGAGGTACGCATTGGCAAGCGGTGTCTGTCCAAAATCCATGATCTGCGTGAGATCTGCGCTCCCACATAGCCGACAATCGGTGCGCGGATGCACTACAGAAGAGATCGTGTCCATAGGGGCAAGCATACGCGAGGGTCATGTCATTGTAAATATCAACGAGACTTCTCGACCATCCGGATCACCTGCTCCACCTGCGGAATGATCGCATCGAAAGAGTAGCGCTCTTGTACGGTCTTTTGGCCTTCCCTCCCCAGTCGCTCACGCAGATGCTTGTCCTGCAAGAGCTGAGAGAGTTTCTCTACCCATTCATCTTCCGATCTTGCGACGAATCCGTTTACCCCATCGGTGATCATATACGGCATCTCACCAAAATCACTCACCATCGCCGGCACCGCGCATGCCATGTATTCCAAGACTTTCATCGAAGTCTTACCCCTGTTCCAGACACCCTCACTCTGATGGGGCACGACACCTACATCGAATTTTATGATTTCTCGCGGTGCGCTTTCGGGATCAGTATAAGCGATCTTGTCGATGAAGCGCACATTGAGTCCCGGGATATTCTCAAAGAGGCCGTACACGTCTTTATCGCCAAATGCTCCGATGAGCATGAAAGAGAATGGCACGTCCCGTTCAATCAAACGCCTAAAAACAGGTGCCAAGATTGGTAGATTTTTCATGTGTTCGGGACCCGTGCCAAGCCATCCGATGATTGGCTTTTCAGGCTGCGCTGAATAGTCTTTGGTGCAGTTGATGTATGGCACAGGATCGATCGCGATGTGAATGACATGCACATTTTTATTGAATTGCTTGGCCCACTCACCCTGAGCATGCGTACAGGTGATCACCGCATCGGCCATTTTTGAGAATGTTTTGGTCTTGAGGAAATTGTGCGTATAGATCGGATCGTCGAAGTCAAAGATCATCTTGCGGCGAAACACCTTCAAATAAGCGACCATTATCACAAAGAAAAATTTGTTGTAGACGGCACGCTGAAGAAATACAATGTCACCTTTTTTGATCGAAAAAAGTGAGCGGAGGCATTCGAGGATAAGAACTAGCTTTCCCGGCCACGGTGTCTTGGACATTGAAAGGACTGTCGGTGTGTGGATGATTGTATCAATACCCCTCTCCCGTAAAAGCTCAGCGACATAATACCCTCTCTGCCGTGAAGACGGGGCAACCCGATCGCTAAACATGTAGAAGTGCACGGTCATCAGATTACTGTATATGCCCTCCCTCGCCCCTGCAAGTTAATTAGTGAAATCCGACTTCATTACCATGCACTCTTTGGTAGTACACAGGTCTGACCTGTGTGCGACTGATTACGCAGCCCTTTCCGCATCAAACCCCTTGTTGTACATGATGATGTCGGTCTCGATGAGGTATGGGAAGCGGTATGGCAGGAAGCGGTCGGGCAGGTGACATAATCGTATCATTATGCTATCCTAATCGTATCAATTTGATACGATTACTATGGATATTTCTTCACGAGAACAAAAAATCATCGCCATACTGCTGAAAAGCGGCCCCATGCAGTCGTCTGCACTCCACAAAGAACTCGTTTTGCAAGGCGATGACATCTCGCTCGTCACGGTCAAACGTACGCTTGCGAGCATGACAGACCGCTCTCTCCTCACCGCGATCAAGTCAGGCCGATCATCCTCATACGCAGTCGGCGTACGCGGCAGAGTATTTGTCGCGATCGATGCACATGCGTATTGCACGATAGAACCGGATCAACGACATGGTCTCAAGACCTACAATTTCAATCTGTTTGAAGAAATGCCCGTTGATATTTTTTCCACCGAGGAGATCAATACGCTCACACGTGCGACAGCCGCATACGAACAGCGCACGACCGATGTGCCGCCGGCAATAGCCAAACGCGAACTGGAGCGCCTCATCATCGAACTCTCCTGGAAATCCTCAAAGATAGAGGGCAACACATATACCCTACTCGATACGGAAAAGCTCATCCTCGAACACAAGGAGGCAGTGGGACACGACAAAGCCGAAGCGCAAATGATATTGAATCACAAAGATGCATTTACGTTTGTCCATGAGCACTCATCGTTATTTCAAAATATCTCACGAGCCAACATTGAGCAACTCCATGCGATCCTCGTGAAGGATTTGGGTGTAGGCATCGGCCTGCGCAAAAAACCAGTGGGTATCACAGGATCGACCTATCAACCGCTCGACAATATCTATCAGATCAGCGAAGGGATCGAGGCGCTTGCCTCTGCCGTGTCGCGCATGGACACCCCGTATGCACAAGCGCTCATCGCCCTACTCGGCATCAGTTACCTCCAACCATTTGAAGACGGCAACAAGCGCACGGCGCGACTCCTTGCAAACGCGATCCTTCTTGCACACGGACGCGCGCCGCTCTCGTATCGGAGCGTCGAGGAAAATGAGTATCGCGAAGCGACGATGGTATTTTATGAACTCAATTCCATCATACCTTTCAAGCGTATCTTCGTAGAACAATACGATTTTGCGGCACGCACGTACGCGGTCAAATGATCGCTAAGGGCTCGTCCACAAATTAACGTACCCGTTATGTGTGGACTACACTTATGGGCCCGTTCATTTTGTGTTGCAGTTATTTATGAACGGGACCTAAGGTGACCTGTGTACTGATTATGCAGCCCTTTCCGCATCAAACCCCTTGTTGTACATGATGATGTCGGTCTCTATGAGGTATGGGAAGGTGCCGGCGTTATTGGGGACGAAGGCGCTGAGCTCGAAACCTTTGGAGCGATAGAATTCGATCAATTCGGTGTAGTCTGGCACGCCCTCGTAGAGCTTTTTGATCGAGACCTCGCTTTGGATGCCGACAAAGTGATGGAGTACCCTCTCTGAGCCCTGAGCGATCGTGAGATCACTGCCCTGTGTGTCCATCTTGAGATACGGGCGCTTGAAGCCAAGCTTTGCCTGATATTTGTCATACATCTCTTTGAGTGTGACTGTCTGCACGGGGATCTCCGAGACGACAGTATTGCTCTTCTTCAAGGTCTCGCCCGTCTCGCGGTCGGACGGCGTATTGAGTGAGCTGAATTGATCGATCGCCATGACTTTGAAGGTCGTCTGTCGCGCTGTGCCATCGAGTGCCACACCTTCGACATACCAATTCGGATCGTGCTTGGCATTCTTGCGGAGCTTCTCGAGCGCACGCGGCACTGGCTCAAATGAAATGATGGGGCCTTTGTATCCGGTGCGGCGTACCATCTTGGCGTACTGGCCCTCATTGGCACCCACATCGAAGACGCAGTCCACCTGGTAGTGCGGGAGGAAGCGCTTGAGGTGCACCTGCTCGAAGATGACACCGACGCGACGCGGCTGCATGAGGCGCACGCCGAAGACCTTTTCCGCAATGGGATCAAATATCCGATCAACATAATTTACATGCTTCAATTTATGGACAAAGGTCTTCAGGGACATCATAGAGTGATTATAGTGACAATATTAATCTATTGCGTTTCAAATACCAAAGAGAATCCAAGGAAAGCCCGGAGCTTATAGCCCTTGCTTCGCATAAAGGCATATATTTCGCTTGAATCTGGCGTTGCAGGAGAGAAGCTCGCATCTTCTGCGATCACTACACGCGGCCGATAGGTGTCCCAATCATTGGTTTTCAAAACCTCTAGATCAAGTGTCTCAACATCGACCGTAAGGAGGTCAATGGATGCTGGTGCGTATTTTTTCAAAACGTCTTTGATGGGAAAACATTCGACACGCTCGGAACCGAGGTAGTGCATGTATTTTTGTCTATCGAGATTCTCTTTTTGCTCTTGGGAAAAGGTATTTCCTCCCGCTAAATCATAGCGATGGTACTCTTTCACGCCCGCATTGCCGATACCAATGGTCAAATTGATATCCTTACGTCTGTACGTCCTGAACAATCGCATCGCTTCTGTGTTGGGGTCTATGTTTATCCCATGCCAACCCCTCTTATGAAGCGCGTAGGTGTTGGAATAAATCATCGGATGGTATGCGCCCACATCCACATAAAATCCTTTCTTTTGATGTGGAAAAGCGACTTCCATAAGAAAGGCATCCTCACCGTTTTGAGAATAAAATTTCTTTCCAAACCCAAAGATTCTCTGCTTCCAATGGGTGACCGAGTATACGAATGATGGGGGGATCAGGGATTTGATTTTACGAAGCATAGAAGTTGCGTACAGGCAGTGATGGTTAGTGTAGCATTTTTTAATTACAAAGCGTTAATTACAAAGCGTCGCTTTGTAATTTGTACTTGTGGTGTAATAATTACAAATCCAATTCGAGAAAAGCGTAATACTCGGCCATATCCTTGAGGATGTCTTTCAAATCGATCCTCGTGTGGTTCAGAAAGTCCACCGCCTCGCGATTGAGAATTGCTGACTCGGGACGTTGTCGGCCTTCAAATTCCAAAAGGCTACTCGACTGATAGGAGATCAAGCATCTTTCTGCTGCTTCGTATGACGTGACAATGCCCTGTTTCCACTTACTTTCAAATAACTCGATCGGATTTAAATGGATATATTGCGTCACCGTGCGGAGGTAGTTGTCATCGTCAATATGTTTTGAGCGAAACGGCTTGATAAAAAGATTGCCGACGCGATTATTCTGCGCATTGTATGAGCGGGTAAAACTCGTACCGAGCTTGTGCATAAAATCGGTAATGCCGGAATCTGTGAGTGGTTGGAGCAAGAGGTGGTAGTGGGTCGGCATAACGCAGTACGCGCCTATTGCGACGATCTCTTGCCCCCGTGGGAGCGCAAACATGTCCTCGTGGGAATATTTCTCCCGAAGAGCGGGGATTCTTGGCATTGGTGCCGCATCATTGGCCAGATACAAACTCTCGAGGAATCGATTTGTATGTGTAGAATCTTCAAAGGGCCGACTTTTATCGATCGTACGGGTATAACAGTGATACCACTCATGAGGCGCAAAAGCTGTCCGGCGATAAGCCATGGATGAATATTACACCACATCTCAAAATTACAAAGCGTCGCTTTGTAATTTTGAGATGATCCTTTTTACGCGCTCCTTCCAGCTATGGCTTTGGGCCGCAACAAACGCGCGATCGAGGGCTGCGGAGTCGGGGGCACTGACCGCGCTCTGTGCGGTCAGTGCGAGGCTGTGTGCATCATCCGGCTCGTACCAGACGGCATCTTGTGCGGCAATCATGCTCGTGAGTGCAGGGGTACGCGAAGCCACGATGGGTCGCCGCGCCGCCATGTATTCGTAGACTTTCATCGGCGCGGTGTGGCGGTAGGACTGCTCGTTGCGCTTGGTGCCGAGCACAAGGAGCGCATCGGCGGCGGCGAGCCAGCGGGGCACATCGCTGGGCTCGCAGGCCCCCGCTATGTGGAGATTGGCCGGTAGGTCGGTCCGACCCGCCACCCGCTCAAATACCGCGCGTGTATCCCCTACCACGTACCACTGCATATCGGGTGCCTGCTGCGCCGCGTCCACGAGGATGTCGAGTCCCTTCCATTCGTAGAATCGCCCGACGTAGAGTGCGATCTTTTGATCCTGCGGAATAGCGAGTGCGCGACGCGCTTCATCACGCGTAGGCGTATGCATAAAAAGATTGAGATCGACGCCATTGGGCTCGATGAGCATACGGTCGGTCGGGATACCAAAGCGCTCCGCAAGCGCCCTTTGGATCTCTGTGTTCGTCGCGATGATGAGCTTTGCGCGCTTGAAGAAGAATCGCGTAAATATATTGCGCGGCTTTTGATCGTGCATCTCGACGACGACAGGAAAGCCCGAGAGCACGAGCGGCACAAATGAGAACGTGTCCATATCAACGGTATACACGAGTGCCTTTACACCCCGCACTTTCTTCCACCAAAGATACAGCTGGCTCGTGCAGATAAAAACGCACGAGCTGATGAAAAAGAGCATCCGACCTCCGCTGTACCAATCGAGCCCGGGTAGGATCGTGGTCGGGATGTCGACGCGAAGCTTGAACGCGTCTTTGAGGCTCGCGAGCGATGAGGCATGTGTCCGCGGGATCACGAGCTCTAAATCGACCCCTGCCCCGTTAGAAGCATCGCTTCTAACGGAACCAGCCTCTACATATGCCTGGCACATCTGGGCGATCTGGATACCATACGCCTTTTTATTGGGCATGCGGGCATTGACGATGAAGATGATTTTGGGGATATCACTTGGCTGTTTTTTAGTGTTTGGTGTCATGGTTGTACAGATGCCTTCGGGCTCGCCCTCGCGAAAGCGGAGGCACATTATTGCCCATTACTATTCTCACGTGCGAAAATCGCCGCGAGATTTTTTCTACCATCCACGACACGAACGATCTCGACCGTATCCGT
>Ga0194120_10002885_pt1 | contig 28903 bp, 28 predicted proteins | sample TA2MahCa65mmetaG_FD_148642 | JGI IMG/M metagenome (GOLD analysis project Ga0194120, IMG submission 148642) | Freshwater microbial communities from Lake Tanganyika, Tanzania - TA2015019 Mahale Deep Cast 65m | ecosystem: Environmental > Aquatic > Freshwater > Lake | place: Tanzania: Lake... | reverse complement strand
ACTGGAGGCGTCAATATTTTTGGGCTTTGTTTTTTTACCTTGGCTCGCCAAGGCCTTCTGTTCTTCAGCTTCTTTGGCTTTCAGAGCCTTGTCGTAGGCTTGAGTTTCAAGTGGACTTTCTGTCGGACCTCGGCGGCCACAGCCAAGGAGCCCAGAACTTGAGAGTAGGATGAGTAGGAAGCTCAGCGTTTTTCGAGGCGTCACAGTGTTGTCCAATCAAATTAGCGAATAGATGGCGTCTCTAAGGATCAGGGCCAATGAGTCAACCGCGTCACAATCTCTATGGTTGAAACAGGATGACGCCCCGCGCCGAGGCGATCCTAAAGGGCACTATACTCAGGGATTTAAAAATTGCGAGAGCGCCATAGCGGCGGTGAGACGGATTAAATCTTGCCTCTAGGCGATAAGCGACAAGTATAGGTATAGCTTCCCGAAGCTTTACCAAGTTGCCCAGGCATGGTTAGCTTATCAAATGATGAAAGTGATTTCTTTTCTTGTTGCGCTTGTCACAATGTTGATGACGACGACTGTCCAGTCAAAGATCCTAATCAAGATCGATCTCGACTCGCAACGCTTAAGCGCCACCAAAGCGTCAGGAGAGATGGTCGTTTGGAAAATTTCGAGCGGCCGATCTGGCTATGAGACGCCGATCGGTCATTTTTCAGTAATGCGCATGGAGAAAGATCATCATTCAGACGAATATGATCAGGCGCCGATGCCCTATGCGCTATTTTTTTCGCCTCGTGGTTTGGCGATACATGGGACTTTCGAAAAAGGCCTTGGTCGACCCGCCTCGCATGGATGCGTAAGGCTTGCCGTCCCCCATGCGCAACAGCTCTTTAGTTGGGTTGAGGAAGAAGGCGGCGCGCAGGTTGAGATCACCGGGTCAACTCAGTCCGCGGGGCGCCGGGGCGTCTCTGTGGCTGCGCCTTCCGCCACCTCCTCGAGCCGATCAGCCCGCCCTGAGCCCTCAGGCTCCGCACAGGACGATGTAGAAAGCGTCTGGAGTTTCTGATTTGTTCCTGTTTTATCTGCGCTGTGGCGGCCTAATCGTTGCATGGCTGCAACAGTCAGGGGAAGAAAGCTGTCAACACCCTTCGTGCTGTTTGCGAACATCTCGCCAAGAGAGTAAGTCTGCTTTGAGGAATTTCTGTCCACGCGCCAGATCAGAGAAAAGATTTTGACGACATCAAAGACCCCCCTTCTCGACCGGATTAAAACTCCGAAAGATCTCCGTCAGCTGCGTTCGTCAGAACTCAAACAGCTTGCAGATGAATTGCGGCATGAGACCATTGATGCTGTATCCGTGACAGGCGGACATCTTGGCGCGGGGTTAGGCGTTGTAGAATTAACCGTAGCCCTTCATTATGTTTTTGACACGCCCAATGATCGGATCATCTGGGACGTCGGCCATCAAACATACCCACACAAGATTCTCACAGATCGTCGCGATCGTATTCGAACACTGCGCATGGGTGGCGGCTTATCGGGCTTCACCAAACGCGCCGAAAGCGAATATGACGCTTTTGGCGCTGGACATTCGTCAACCTCCATCTCCGCGGGACTGGGCATGGCGATCGCCCGCGATCTTGCTGAAAAGAATAATCATGTTGTTGCGATCATTGGCGATAGTTCAATGTCTGCGGGCATGGCTTATGAAGCGCTCAATAATGCCGGCGCGCTTGATTCCCGTTTGATCGTCATTCTTAACGACAATGATATGTCAATTGCCCCGCCGACAGGCGCAATGTCCGCCTATCTCGCGCGGCTTGTGTCTGGCGGCGCCTATCGCTCCATTCGAGACGCAGCAAAGCAGCTCGCGAGCCATCTTCCGCGTTTTATTTACGACAAAGCGCGCAAGGCTGAGGAGTTTTCGCGCAGTTTCATTACTGGCGGAACAATGTTTGAGGAGTTAGGTTTTTATTATGTTGGCCCTATTGATGGGCATAACCTTGATCATCTGCTCCCCGTATTGACCAATGTGCGGGATAAAGATGATGGTCCGGTCTTAGTGCATGTCGTGACACAAAAAGGCAAAGGCTTTGCGCCTGCTGAGGAAGCAGCCGATAAATGCCATGCGGTGAATAAATTTGATATGCGCACATTCGCGCAAATTAAGCCCAAAGCGAATGCGCCATCTTATACAAGCGTCTTTGCAAAAGCTCTGGTTGCTGAAGCCGAGCACGATGATAAAATCGTCGCAATCACAGCTGCGATGCCTTCGGGAACAGGTCTTGATATTTTTGGCAAAGCCTTTCCTGCGCGCACCTTTGATGTTGCGATCGCCGAACAACATGCTGTGACCTTTGCAGCAGGCTTAGCCTGCGAAGGCTATAAGCCGTTTTGTGCGCTTTATTCTACCTTCCTTCAGCGCGGCTATGACCAGATTGTTCACGATGTTGCAATCCAACATTTGCCAGTTCGCTTTGCGATCGACCGCGCTGGTCTCGTCGGCGCGGATGGGCCAACGCATGCTGGCGCCTTTGACATCGCTTATCTTGCTTGTCTGCCTGGCATGATGATTATGGCCCCTGCCGATGAAGCGGAGCTGATGCATATGGTTGCAACAGCGGCGGCTTATGATGTGGGTCCAAGCGCTTTTCGCTATCCCCGCGGCGAAGGTCTTGGCGTCGAATTGCCGACGCGTGGAGAGATTCTTGATATTGGTAAGGGACGCGTTATCCGAGAAGGCGGCAAAGTCGCGTTGCTGTCGCTTGGCACGCGCCTAGCAGAGGCGCTGAAAGCAGCTGAGGATCTGGAAAATTATGGCGTATCCACAACCGTTGCGGATGCGCGCTTTGCAAAGCCGCTGGATCGTGAGTTACTGCGTCAGCTAGCAGCCAATCATGAAATTCTCATCACCCTTGAAGAAGGGTCGATTGGCGGATTTGGCTCTCAGGTCTTTCAAGCATTGTCGGAGGATGGTTTGCTTGATGGTCAAAGAGGCGCCTTCAAGTTCCGAAGTCTGACATTGCCGGATATTTATCTCGATCATGATAAGCATGAGGTAATGATCGCGCGTGCAAAATTAGATGCACGGTCAATCGCCGCCAAGGCTCTTGAGCTCCTAGGAGATGAAAAAGCGGCCGCGCGCGTTATGGTCGCTTGATCGCAATGTCCCACATCGAATGATCGACTGGATGCGTTCGCGGTTAGCATGACGCTGATCAAGCTGATGCGCTCCTAGGATGACGCGAGGCAGATGAGCTTCATGCTTTGCTAAAGATGAGAGCATGCTACAAGAACGCTCTCAATCAGTCGAACGATTAGCATCAGTCAGGATCGACTCATCTCAGCTGGATCGATACTTAAAAACCATTTTGGCAAAATCTTATGTCACAGGATACTGATAAACAAAAAATCGAGCCGCGCACGCCTCGCGGCTTGACGGATCGAGAGGCTAATGAGCTTGCCGCAACTAATCGCATGCTCGATGTTATTCGATCGGTCTATGAGCTTTATGGCTTTGAGGCGCTAGAAACACCCGCGATCGAATATACCGATGCGTTAGGTAAATTTCTGCCTGATCAGGATCGACCGAATGAAGGCGTTTTCTCCTTTCAGGACGATGATGAGCAATGGATGTCTTTGCGGTATGATTTAACCGCGCCGCTCGCGCGTTTTGTCGCGCAAAATTATGATCGCTTGCCAAAACCTTATCGTTCCTATCGATGCGGCGCGGTTTATCGAAATGAGAAACCGGGTCCGGGTCGATTTCGACAGTTCATGCAGTTTGACGCAGATACTGTTGGGTCTGCCTCGCCTGCTGCTGACGCAGAAATTTGTATGATGGCGGCTGTGTCGCTTGAACGACTTGGAATCGCACGGGGTGATTATGTAATTCGCCTGAATAGTCGCAAGGTTCTGGATGGCGTCATGCAGACGATCGGTCTGGGGGGTGAAGAAAACGCCCTAAGGAGATTGATCGTCTTACGCGCAATCGACAAGTTGGATCGCTTGGGGACAGAAGGCGTGCGTCACTTACTTGGCGAGGGTCGCAAAGATGAAAGCGGCGATTACACAAAAGGCGCTGGATTATCGCTGCAGGCAATTGATACGATTCTTTCTTTCTGTCTTGCGGGACAACACTCAACGGGCACAAGATCGGTAGATCTCGCAAAACTTTTAGAGAACAGCGCGATTGGCGCTGAGGGCTTTGAGGAATTAAAAGAGATTGAAAATCTTGTTCGCGCTGCAGGTTTTGGAGCCGAGCGTATTCGCATTGACCCTTCCGTGGTGCGAGGCCTGGAATATTATACTGGGCCAGTTTTTGAAGCCGAGCTAACTTTTGAAACCAAAGATGAAAAAGGACACGCTGTTCGGTTTGGATCAATTGGCGGCGGCGGACGTTATGATGGTTTGGTTGGACGTTTCCGGAGTGAAACTATTCCAGCTACTGGTTTTTCCATTGGTGTGTCGAGGCTTTTTGCTGCGCTTAAACTTGTCGGCAGTCCGATTGTTTCAGCGTATCCCGCGACAGGCCCAGTGGTTATTCTTGTTTTGGATCGAGAGCGTTTGGCGGACTATCAGCAAATGGTCGCCCAATTACGCGAAGCCGGAGTTGCGTCTGAGCTTTATCTTGGCGGCGCAGGCATGAAAGCTCAGATGAAATATGCAGATCGTCGCAATAGTCCTTTGGCGATCATTCAAGGTTCTGACGAAAAAGCACGCGGCGAGGTTCAAATCAAAGATCTTGTCGCGGGAGCGAAAGCGGCTGCTGCAATTAGCACGAATGAAGAATGGAAGGCGCAACGGCCCGCACAATTTTCAGTTCCTGAAACAGAACTCGTCGCCCGTGTGCAAGCGCTCTTAAACCCTCAGAGCGCTTAAGCTCGATCGGCTGTTTATAGTTTATTCTGCTCTACGCTTATAATGTTCTCTGAAACCGCATCAAGCCGCCTTTGGCGCCTTTAAAAATGAGATCGTCGCCTTTGCTCTCCCAATAAGGCCCAGAGATCATAATATTCCAAAAGTCCCGCTCAATAGCGGCAAGCGCTGGTTCGCATTTTTGTTCATTAACTGCGGGCATGGATTTTGGTCCCAAGCGATCGGGGCCAATCACAAAAACTGCTGACCAGTTTTTGCATCCCGAAAAGCCGCGCGCATGACCTGTTGCGTCAATATTAATCCAAATTTCAACGGGAGATGGCTTGCCGTTGATTTCTGTAAGGACAAAATTTCGATAGTGCGGAAAAGGTTGATAGGAAGGCGTTGCGCTCGGTTGTTCAGGGCCGCCGCTTTGCTGTTGCTCAGCAGGAGGCGTTTCCGTAGGCGACTTCTTTTTTGCCTGGACTGGCGAAGCAATGATAACAGCGCCAACTAAAGCGACTAATGCGTGCGAATATTTTTTCATCCGTCATCTCCCTAGGGCGCACGGCTTAACGAGGGTCTCAGATTAGGTTTAAGAATCACATGCAGATTGTTACAGCATGCTTGGCAAAACGCGATCTGGCGGACGATGTCCGTCCATAAAGGTCTTGATGTTGATGATGACCTTCTCGCCCATATCGACGCGCCCCTCATTCGTCGCCGAGCCCATATGCGGCAACAAGGTCACCTTGCCTGACTGAGCGAGTTTTAAAAGTTTAGGCGAAACAGCGGGTTCGTGTTCGAAGACGTCCAATCCAGCTCCAGCCATTTCATTGGCTTCTAACATCCGCACCAATGCATTTTCATCAACGATCTCGCCTCGCGCAGTGTTGACCAAAATAGCATGGGGACGCAAATATTTAAGGCGTCTTGCAGAGAGCAGATGATAGGTTGCTGGCGTATGGGGGCAGTGGATCGATACAATATCCACACGCGCTAACATCTGATCTAGCGACTCCCAGTACGTCGCCTCTAGACTTTCTTCAATATCGAGCGGCGCACGACGCCGGTTGTGATAGTGGATTGACAGGCCAAAGGCGTTGGCGCGGCGAGCAAGCGCTTGGCCGATCCGTCCCATGCCAACGATACCCAGTCGCTTGCCAGTGATGCGATGGCCGAGCATCCATGTCGGCGACCAGCCGGCCCATGATCCCTCAGGGATCGCCCGGGCGCCTTCCACCAAGCGGCGCGCCACAGAGAGGATCAGCGCCATTGTCATGTCAGCTGTATCCTCGGTCAAAACTCCCGGAGTGTTGGTAACCGTGATTGATCGGCCAAGGGCGGAAGCGACGTCAATATTATCTACGCCATTGCCAAAATTGGCGATCAATTTCATATTTTCGCCAGCCTGAGCGATTAGATGCGCGTCAATTTTATCCGTAATCGTAGGAACAAGCACATCCGCGGTGCGCATGGCCTCTGCCAATTCTTCCTGCTTGAGCGGACGATCGGTTTCATTGAGACGGGTGTCGAATAACTCGCACATACGGGTCTCAATTACCTCCGGGAGACGGCGCGTCACAAACACGAGCGGCTTCTTTTTCGGCATTTTGCGCTTCGTTTCCTTGGATAGCTTTAGTGGCGTTTGGCGTCGACAGTAGCTATAGAATGCTCGCGGCAACCCTGAAGCGCCGCCCGCAAATTTCAGGCCGCCGGCCCTTTCAGGACTTAATCGGCCAAAAAACCTTCTTCTCAACCTAGTCTTAACGGCAATAAGCGACAAATCCGTTACGCCGTTATCACCCCGAACCGCTGCTTTCCTAGCAGATGACGGGCCAAAGACAAGACGAGTGCTTTACACGCTATGCCGCACCGCAACCGCGCCTTCCTCGCCACACGCTTCACGGCGATCTTTTGTGTTTTTTTCTGGCTTTTTTCCCAAATAGCAAACGCTCAGGAGCCTCAAAAGGGCCCGGTCAGCGGGCTGCCAGTGCCTCGCTATGTCAGCTTGAAATCTGACCGGGTTAATGTTCGGGAGGGACCCAGTAAAGAACATCCAACGGTTTGGGTTTACACGCATGCCGGTCTACCAGTTGAAATTACCGCGGAATTCGAAACCTGGCGCAAAATTCGCGATTGGGAAGGGGCCGAAGGCTGGGTGCTGCATTCTTTGCTATCTGGGCGCCGAACAGCCCTTGTCGCACCTTGGAAAAAACAGCCTCAACTCCTGACAGCCGACGATCATCAAACGGCGTTGGCGAAACTCAGTCCGGGCGTAGTTGGGTCAGTGCGCAATTGCGATGGCAAATGGTGCCGGATTTCGGGAAAAGATTTTGACGGCTATATTCAGCAGGAAAACCTTTGGGGCGCTTATCCTGGCGAGAAATTCGAATAAGGCGGTTCAGGGCTGATCTGGGCGTAGTCGGATGACAATATCCACGCGCGCAACGCGTAAGCCCTTTGGTGAAGGCGGTAGTTTACCCAGTTGCATCAAGCCATCGTCAATATCGAGTAGTTCGCCAGTTTCTTCATTCAGGAAATGATGATGTTCGCTTACGTTGGTGTCAAAATAGACTTTCGCGCCGTCAACTGCGATCTCGCGCAATAGACCTGCGGCGGTGAATTGGTGAAGTGTGTTGTAGACGGTGGCAAGCGATACCGAAAGCCGCGCCGCAGTCGCTTCGTCAAAAAGACGTTCTGCTGTGACATGGCGGTCTGAGCCATTAAAAAGCAGAGCTGCAAGCGCCAATCTCTGGCGTGTCGGGCGAAGTCCCGCATCACTGAGCGTCTTCGAGATGAGCGGCGCGGGCGCACCCTCAACCCCAATGGGCTTCATCTCTTTCGACGAAACATCCATCGCCTACAACCCTATTAAGAGCCCTTTTTTGAAGCATATCAAAAAAACGGACGAACTCAATGCGCATCGCTTCGTTAAGGATTATTCTGGTTCCTGGCGGGAAGCCTCCGATAGCCTTCAGCAGACGCTTTCAGCCTGGCATTGGCTATGTTAACGATCGCTGACGAATGAGGGCCGCTTGGCTCAGCGTCCTAAGGGCTGTCCAATTAATTGGGCACCCAATCAAAGAGCCGCAGAATAAAAACATTAACCGGGCTGTGAGCTCGCAGGGGGAGGCAGGATCATCATGAGCGACCGACGCTCGTCATTTGGCTACGAGGATTTGCTTGCTTGCGGGCGAGAAGAGCTTTTTGGCCCGGGTAACGCGCAGCTACCCATGCCGCCAATGTTAATGTTTGATCGCATCACAGAGATTTTTGAAACGGGCGGCGAGCATGGCAAGGGGTTTATGCGCGCTGAACTCGACGTTAATCCGAAGCTGTGGTTTTTCGATTGTCACTTCAAAGGCGATCCAGTGATGCCGGGATGTCTTGGTTTGGATGCGCTTTGGCAGATGTGCGGATTTTTTCTCGGTTGGCTTGATCAGCCCGGACGGGGACGCGCGCTTGGGGTTGGCGAAGTAAAATTTAGCGACCAAGTTTTGCCCAGCGTGAAAAAAGTAACCTATGGCGTGGATTTCAAGCGCGTTATTTTGCGCAAACTTGTGCTGGGCATTGCAGATGGTTTTGTCGAAGCAGATGGTAAAAGAATTTATGAAGCGAAGGATTTGCGGGTAGGCCTTTTTGTTCCAGGCGCAAAATAACCATGATCTTGCAAGAGTCGCGCGTTAAAGAATGGGGGATAAAATGAGACGAGTTGTCGTTAGCGGCATGGGTATTGTCTCCTCTATTGGTAACACGACGCAAGAAGTCATAGCGTCACTGCGCGAAGCAAGATCGGGAATTATTCGTGCTGAAAAATACGCTGAACTTGGCTTTCGGTCACAGGTTCACGGCATGCCCACCTTGGATGCGAGTTCGGTCGTGGATCGTCGCGCAATGCGATTTCACGCGGCAGGTACAGCATGGAATCATGTTGCGATGGATCAGGCGATCGCTGACGCAGGATTGAGCGAGGGCGAAGTTTCAAATGAACGCACTGGCATCATTATGGGTTCAGGCGGGCCCTCAGCGCATATGATTGTTGAGTCTGCTGACTTAACGCGCAGTAAAGGTCCAAAGCGCGTAGGCCCTTTCGCCGTTCCTAAAGCTATGTCCTCAACCGCTTCTGCGACGCTGGCTGTTTGGTTTAAGATTAAGGGCGTTAATTATTCTATTTCATCCGCATGCGCGACATCCAACCATTGCATCGGCAATGCCTATGAACAAATCCAATATGGCAAGCAGGATATTATTTTCGCAGGTGGTTGCGAAGAGTTAGAATGGGAGTTGTCGGTTCTCTTTGACGCAATGGGCGCGATGTCCTCGTCTTATAATGATCGACCCACGACAGCTTCTAGAGCCTATGACAAAAATCGCGATGGCTTTGTTATCGCCGGCGGCGCAGGCGTAGTGGTGTTAGAAGAATATGAGCACGCAAAAGCGCGGGGCGCAAAAATTTATGCTGAGGTTGCAGGCTATGGCGCCACATCAGATGGCCACGACATGGTCGCGCCCTCAGGCGAGGGGGCCATCCGCTGCATGCGTCAAGCGCTTGCGACTGTGAAATGTCCAATCGATTATATCAATCCTCATGCTACGTCGACGCCTGTTGGAGATGTCAAAGAAATTGAAGCTTTGAGAGAAGTCTTTGGTTCAGGCGACAAGTGCCCGCCGATCTCAGCAACGAAATCTTTAACAGGCCATTCCCTCGGCGCAACTGGCGTACAGGAAGCGATTTATTCGTTGTTAATGATGCAGAACGGGTTCATTTGCGAAAGCGCGCATATCGAGGAGCTTGATCCAGAGTTCGCGGATATGCCGATCCTACGCAGCAGGCGCGATAATGTTAAGCTTGGCGCTGTCTTATCAAATTCATTTGGTTTTGGTGGGACGAATGCGACGCTGATCTTTAAACATCCTGACGCGTAATCAAAGATAGAATTCGGGATGCTGTCCTTTATTGGCGTAATTGCTCTGAGTAAACTTTGACGATTGGCGCCTTTCCAGAAACGCTGAAGCTCGCTCAAGCGATTGCGCGGTTGATCGAAAAATAACAGAAAGAAGTTTCATGAAGTCTGCAAAAGGTTTGATGCAGGGTAAGCGTGGGTTGATCATGGGCGTGGCGAATGATCACTCCATTGCCTATGGGATTGCATGTGTCCTCGCACGGCATGGGGCTGAGCTTGCTTTTACCTATCAAGGCGAGGCCTTGGGTCGCCGCGTTAAGCCGCTGGCTGAAGAACTTGGGTCTAGTCTTGTATTGCCGTGCGATGTTGAAAACATCGAAGACGTCGATGCAGTTTTTTCTCGCCTCGCGCAAGAGTGGGGGGAGATAGACTTTTTAGTTCATTCCTTAGCCTACTCCGATAAGAATGAGCTGAAAGGTCTTTATGCGGATACCTCGCGTGAGAACTTTATTCGTACGATGCTTGTTTCATGCTTCTCATTCACTGAAGCAGCTAAACGCGCCGCGACATTAATGAAAAATGGCGGATCGATGATCACAGTAAGTTTTGCTGGCGGTACTCATGTGATGCCAAATTATAATGTTATGGGCGTCGCGAAGGCGGCTCTCGACTCAAGCGTACGTTATTTGGCCGCCGATTATGGCGCTCGGGGCATCCGCGTGAATGCGCTGTCGCCCGGACCTGTGCGAACGATGGCGGGGGCCGGCATTACTGGCGCTCGTTCGATGGGAGCTTTCCAAAAACAACATTGTCCTTTGAGACGGATGATCACGCTTGATGAAATCGGTGGGTCAGCCTTGTATTTTCTTTCTGAATTATCTGGCGGCGTCACGGGCGACGTGCACGTTGTCGACGCTGGCTATAATATTATGCTACAGCCCCGTCCCGAAGATCTTAGTGTGAGTGACTGACGTTAAAAATCATTTTTTCAGCCTAGCTATTTCTTACCCATTTTTTCAGAATATGGCAGCTGTAAAAGAGCTTTGAAATAAGCGTGTCATTTTCTCGCGGTAAGATGAGGCCTGTTCAAGGGCAAGAGCCAATGCCGCAAGACGATCAAACAGGCGATAAGATCACTCAGCGCGTTTTTGCGTATTTGACGTCAGGCGGTGGGCGTTATCAAAAAATTGAACAGATTAATGCGCCTTTAAATTGGCGCGATCAGACGCCTGATATTCTTGCCTCTGTGATTGAAGCTTTTCCTCAACCGGTTTTTGTTACGGATATTGGCACGCACATTGTCGCCGCAAATTTATCTGCGCGCCAATTTGCGCCAGCGATGCGTTTAGGCGAACCGCTTTCTCGAAGTCTTCGCGCGCCGGACCTTTTGGATGCGGTAACGCGCGTACTTGCTGGAGGAGAGGCGGAGAAAACCTCCTGGTCAGAGAAAGCGCCTGTCGAGCGCTGGTTTGAAGCTCATATCGCACCCCTTAAATGTGACGGCTACGAGCTTGCGAGCATGATCAGTTTGCATGATTTGACGCAAGCTAATCGTGTAGAACAAATGCGCGTCGATTTTATTGCGAACGCTAGCCACGAATTACGCACGCCTCTGTCCTCCCTGCTTGGTTTTGTCGAAACGCTGCAGGGTCCTGCAAAAAATGATGAGATCGCGCGCGGGAAATTTTTGCGTATCATGCGCGAACAAGCAGAACGCATGGCGCGATTAATTGACGATCTCTTATCCCTCTCGCGTATTGAACAGCACATGCATGTGCATCCAGCTACTCCCGTTGATTTAAGCTTACTTGTTGCGCATATCCTTGATACTTTGGCGCCTATAACTGAAGAAAACGCGATTGCGCTAAAATTAGATCTCGATCCGGGCGTGATTGTCCCCGGCGATCGAGATGAGTTAGCCCGCATTATTGAAAATCTGATCGAAAATGCGCTTAAATACGGCGCTAGCGAGCAGGGCGATCTGCCAATAGAAATCTCTTTGAAACAAAGCGGGCGGTTTGTCGCTTTCGCTGTTCGGGATCATGGACCTGGCATCGCGTCAGCGCATATTCCTCGTTTGACGGAACGTTTTTATCGTGTCGACGCAGGTAAAAGTCGATCAAAAGGAGGGACGGGGCTTGGGTTGGCGATCGTCAAGCATATCGCCCTACGCCATCGCGGACGTTTGGTGATTGACTCTCGTTTAGGAGAAGGGTCGCTGTTTAAGGTTATTCTTCCATCAGCTGAGATAATTTCAGACTAAATAATTGATTTAATGTAATATAAACTGTCATATTAACTTCATTTAACTGTCATAAAACCCTCTTGCGTCTTCGTTACAACCTAGGCGGGGGACGCTTGTGGCGTCGCTCGTAATTTTCTCGAGCATAAAAGAGATCGGCTAATGATTTCCAAGATTTTAAGCCGCGGCGTTTTAGCGGCGATTGGGTTTTCAGTCATGATCGGCGGTGCGTCCGCGCTAGATATTTCCGGAGCTGGTGCGACGTTTCCTTATCCGATCTACGCAAAATGGGCTGAAGCCTATAAAAAAGAAACAGGCAATGGCCTAAATTACCAATCGATCGGTTCTGGCGGCGGGATTAAACAGATTAAAGCGCGCACCGTGACATTTGGCGCCTCTGATCAGCCTCAGAAAGTTGCAGATTTGGAAGCGGCGAGCCTGGCGCAATGGCCTCAGGTCATTGGCGGCATCGTGCCAGTTATAAATCTTGATGGGATTGCGCCGGGCGAGTTGACGCTGGATGGTTCGACCCTGGCGAAAATTTTCCTAGGCGAAATCACCAGCTGGGATGACGCCGCAATCAAGAAACTCAATCCTAAAGCAAAGCTGCCAGCAACGCCGATTGTCGTTGTGCATCGTTCAGACGGATCTGGCACGACTTTTAACTTCACAAATTACCTCTCTAAGGTTTCTGAAGATTGGAAGACTAAGGTTGGAGAAAATTCTGCCGTCGAGTGGCCAACTGGCATTGGCGCAAAGGGCAATGAAGGCGTAGCGAATAATGTGGCCAATACAAAGGGCGCTGTTGGTTATGTTGAATATGCCTATGCCAAGCAAAATAAGCTGACATATACAAAAATGGTCAATAAGGATGGCAAAGTCGTCGCGCCGGAAAAAGATAGTTTCCAGGCTGCTGCAGCGAGCGCCAAATGGTCTGAGGCTGAAGGATTTTATGAAATCCTCACTAATGAGCCTGGGGCAAAAACATGGCCAATCACCGCAGCAACTTTTATTCTGTTGCCAAAAAATCCAACGGATGAGCCAGCAGCAAGCGAGGCGTTAAAATTTTTCAGCTGGGCTTTCGCACATGGTGGCAAAGCTGCTGAAGAGTTAGACTATATCCCGATGCCTAAGCCAGTTGTTGAGCTGATCAAGAAAAGTTGGTCGTCAGTAAAAAGCGCCGACGGCAAGCCGCTTGCGCATTAAGCGCTCTTGAAAAATAAGCAGGCGCTCTCGCGCCTGCTTCTAAATCCCAAAAATAAAGCGGTGTGACATTTATCCGTGATTAATCTGTCGATTTTAGTTTCAGGATGGAGGGAGCGCGCATGGCGGATGTGCTTATGAGCGCTGCGCAGTCTGGTCCGACTTATTTATCTCGGAGTCGCGCCTTAGCCCGCATTGCGTTGATTGATGTTGTTTTTCATAATCTGACGCGATTGAGCGCGATCGCGGTATTGGTGATTTTAGGCGGGGTGATTGTCTCGCTTATCCATGGCGCGCAACCGGCGATTAAAGCATTTGGCTTTGGCTTTTTAACTGCGCAATCTTGGAATCCGGTGACTGAGAATTTCGGCGCTGGCCCTGCTGTTTACGGCACGCTGGTGACGTCTTTTGTTGCGATGCTGATTGCTGTGCCGATTGGCCTTGGGGTTGCGACCTTTTTAACGGAACTCTGTCCGCATGTTCTGCGTCGGCCGATTGGCATTGCGATAGAATTGCTGGCGGGTATTCCGTCAATCATTTACGGCATTTGGGGTCTTTTTGTTTTTGCGCCCTTTGTCCAGACCTATATACAACCGGCGATGATCGCCGCTTTCAAGGGCGTGCCCGTTCTCTCTGCGCTTTTTGCAGGTCCGCCTTACGGCATTGGCATGTTAACGGCGGGATTTATCTTAGCGATTATGATCTTGCCTTTTATCGCGTCGATTTCGCGAGATGTTTTTGAGACGGTGCCGCCAGTTTTGAAAGAAGCGGCGACGGGTCTTGGCTGCACGACTTGGGAAATGATGCGTTATGTCGTGTTGCCTTATACGCGCGTTGGCGTTGTCGGCGGTGTGATGCTGGCGCTGGGGCGCGCGCTTGGCGAAACAATGGCGGTGACCTTTGTGATTGGCAATGCGCATAAGATCTCGCCCTCTCTCTTTGCGCCTGGCACGACAATCTCAGCAACAATCGCAAATGAGTTCACAGAAGCGGTTGGCGATATTTACACCTCCGCTTTGATTGAGCTTGGCCTGATTCTTTTCTTCATCACCTTCATCGTTTTGTCGATTGCGCGTTATTTACTTATGCGCATTGAACAAAAATCGGCCTGAGCGAGAACGCCCAATGTCGCTTTACGATTCTCGCCGCCGGACGAATACGCTGGCAACCGGCTTAGCCTGGGGCGCGGCCCTTTTTGGCCTGTCTTGGTTGCTGTTGATTTTAGGTTCTCTCGCTTATGAGGGTTTGCGCGGCCTCTCCCCCAGCGTCTTTACGCAAACGACGCCTCCGCCTGGCAGCGTGGGTGGGCTGATGAATGCGATCGCTGGTTCTTTGGTTATGACGGTGATTGGCGTCGCATTGGGCGCGCCGCTGGGCCTGTTGGCTGGAACCTACTTGGCTGAATATGGCCGATACACCAAGTTGGCGACGGTTGTGCGCTTCATCAATGATATTTTGCTGAGCGCGCCCTCGATTGTGATTGGTCTATTCGTTTATGAAGTGATGGTGCGCCCGATGGGGCACTTCTCGGCGATTTCTGGTGCGCTTGCGTTGGGACTTTTGGTAGTTCCAGTCGTGTTGCGCACGACAGAGGATATGTTGCTGTTGGTTCCCTCATCTATGCGCGAGGCGGCGTCTGCCTTAGGGGCCCCGCGCGCCATGGTGATTGGACAGATTGCGTATCGCGCTGCGCGCGCAGGGCTTGTGACGGGCGTTTTGTTAGCGATTGCGCGCGTCTCTGGCGAGACGGCCCCCTTATTGTTTACGGCGCTGAATAATCAATTTTGGAGTTCCGATTTAAATGCGCCGATGGCGAGTTTGCCGGTGGTGATCTTTCAGTTTGCGCTCTCGCCTTACAAGGATTGGCAGCAATTGGCCTGGACGGGGGCCTTATTGATTACGGTGACGGTATTAACGCTGTCGATTATCGCCCGCGCATTTAGCGCCGGACGGAGGAATTAACGGATGAGTTTGGCAGGATCGACATCCGCAGAGCTGGCTGTGAAAGTTAGCGTGCGGAATTTGGATTTTTATTATGGCGGCCATCATGCGTTAAAATCGGTCAACTTACCGCTTTACGCAAAGAAAGTGACGTCCTTCATTGGTCCTTCAGGTTGCGGGAAATCAACCTTATTGCGTGTGTTAAACCGCATGTATGATCTTTATCCTGGGCAGCGGGCCGAGGGCGAGGTGCTGCTGGATAATGAGAATATCCTTGATCCAGCGATTGATCTGAATGCGCTGCGGGCGCGGGTTGGCATGGTGTTTCAAAAACCAACGCCGTTTCCGATGTCGATTTATGAGAATGTCGCTTTTGGCGTTAAGCTTTATGAAACATTGCCGCGTGGCGAACTTGATGCGCGGGTTGAAGAAGCGCTGCGCGGCGCTGCGCTTTGGGATGAAGTAAAAGATAAGCTGCAGGCAAGCGGCTTGGGCCTGTCTGGCGGGCAGCAGCAGCGCCTATGTATTGCGCGCAGCGTTGCGGTTCGTCCGGACATTATTCTGTTTGATGAGCCGTGCTCTGCGCTCGATCCCATCTCTACGGCAAAAGTTGAAGAGCTGATTGAGGAGCTAGAGTCTCAATACACAATCGCGATTGTCACGCACAACATGCAACAGGCGGTGCGCGTTTCTGATTATACGGCGTTTATGTATCTGGGCGAACTCATCGAGTTTGGAAAAACAGATGACGTGTTTAACACGCCAAAAGAAAAACGCACGCTTGACTATATCACAGGCCGATTTGGCTAAAGCTAGAATGAATGAGGATAAGCGACATGAGCGATCATATTGTAAAGTCATATGACCGCGATCTTGAGAATCTGGGGCGAAAAATTGCTGAAATGGGCGGCCTTGCGGAGAAAATGCTCGCAGAGGCGATGGAGGCTTTATCGCTACTAAATATTGAGGTTGCTCAACGTGTGATTGCAACTGACGCAAGGCTAGATATTTTACAACGAGAAATCGAAGAAAAGGCGATTATGACGATCGCGCGTCGACAGCCATTGGCGGTTGATTTGCGTGAATGTATTGCCGCAATCCGTATATCTGGCGATATTGAGCGGATCGGCGATCTTGCAAAGAATATTGCCAAAAGAGCTTTAAAAATCGCCTCGGAAACGCGCGTCACGCGGGCGACGATCGGCTTAAAATCAATGCAAGAAATTGCAGGCATGCAATTAAAAGATAGTCTAGACGCTTATGCGCAGCGAGATATCGAAAAGGCGCGGATCGTTTGGGATAATGACGCGCAGCTGGACGCTCTAGAAGATTCAGTATTTCGCGATCTTTTGACTTTTATGATGGAAGATCCGCGTAATATTTCTTTCTGCACGCATCTTCTTTTTTGTTCAAAGAATCTTGAGCGGATCGGCGATCACACAACAAATATTGCAGAGACAATCATTTATCTTGTCACAGGCGAACCGATGCCTGTTGAGCGGCCCAAAGGGCGGGATTCCAGTCTCGACGTCACTAATGGCGAGGCATTGTGATGATTGATATGATTGTTGAACAGCAAAAAGAACTAAAGAGCGATCGCGCTCCGCGTATTCTTGTTGTCGAAGATGAAGCGCCATTAGCTTACCTGCTAGTTTATAATCTTGAGGCTGAAGGCTATCAGGTCGAACATGTCGATAATGGCGATGAAGCAGAATTGCGAATTGCTGAGTCGCCGCCCGATCTTCTTGTTCTAGATTGGATGTTGCCCGGCGTTTCTGGCCTCGAACTGTGTCGACGTCTGCGGGCGCGCGATCATGGGCGGGAGATCCCGGTGATTATGTTAACGGCGCGGGGAGAAGAAAGCGAAAGAGTAAGAGGCCTTTCTGTTGGCGCAGATGATTATGTAGTTAAACCTTTTTCGACGCCAGAACTTATGGCGCGCGTGCGCGCTTTACTGCGTCGCGCGCGCCCTGAACGCGTCGCCTCTAAACTTGTTCTTGGCGATCTTGATCTTGATCGAGACACGCGGCGCGTTCGACGGGCTAGTCGCGAGATACATCTTGGCCCGACGGAGTTTCGACTGCTAGAATATTTTATGGAAAAGCCTGGTCGTGTTTTTACCCGCGCACAGCTTCTCGATAGCGTATGGGGCATGTCCGCAGAGATCGATGAGCGAACTGTTGACGTGCATGTTGGTCGACTGCGTAAAGCGCTTATTCGTGGTCGCGAAAAGGATCCAATCCGTACTGTACGAGGTGCGGGTTATTCTTTCGACGAAACCTTCAGCAAGGATTAGGTATTAGCTTTTTTAAGCGCTGCGTGAGGTCTTAGACAGATCGCGCGCGCGCCGCCGCTCTTGAGACGGTTGATAGGCAATCCGCGCATGATAAGCGCAGTAAGGTCCCTCGCCAATTGGGGACGGGCCGCCGCAAAAACGAAACTCTGGCGTTGTCGGGTCGCCCATAGGCCAGCGGCACATGGATTCACGTAATTCCATGAGCGTGACACGCTCTGACATAGGAATTGCAATTTCTTCTTCTTCAGGTCGCGCACGAGGGGCGGAATAAACTTGTGGCGCAAACGCCCGCGCGACATTGCCGCTAACGGCATGGCCCGTAACGCGTGGTTGAGCTGGTTGACGGGGAGCTTTTGCGACGCGGGGTCTTGATGAAACCACAGTTTTAGCGCGTTCAGCCAGTCCAAGACGATGGATCTTGCCAATAACAGCATTGCGGGTAATGCCAGCGCCCAGTTCCGCTGCTACCTGACTGGCGCTAAGACCGTCGCTCCACAATTTGCGCAACAGTTCAACGCGTTCATCAGTCCAGGACATGCTGCCTCCATCTCGGGAATGCGCGCGGCGTTCAAAAGAGTTCGCCAGGGCCGTATTGCGCCAGTGCTTGCTGGCCACGCATTAACGCGGAACAAAACTTGAGAAATCGCCATCGCTGCAACAGCGCTAACGTTGGCTGCACTTATCACGCAGGCAGTAGAATCACGGTGAGGAGTCGCTGGCAAGCACGCTAACGCGTTCTCAACAGGCTTTGCGCTTAACTTGCAGACTTATCACCAGGGAAGATTTCCCGCGCGTCAATTTTAGCGGCCCCAGACGCTGGGGCGATCTGTGCGCCAAGCTGAGATCTTCGGCATTTAAGACAAGCGATCGGGCGAAAGATTTGACCGTCTGAGCTAGGCCGCATAAAATCCAATTCCAGTCTGCCGCCCCGCAACGGGCGGCGCTTTCTTTTTATGGCCCATCAAGGGCTGTTAGGCCCCTCGCGTCTCGATTTGGTGATTTAGGAGCATGGTTGTGACTTCTGCGCTTTTTCCGACTTATGCGCGGGCAGATATCCAATTTGCGCGCGGGACAGGTCCCTGGCTCTTTACTGAAAGCGGGGATCAATATCTCGACTTCGCTTCAGGGGTTGCTGTCTTGTCGTTGGGACATGATCACCCCCATCTCGTGAAGGCGTTAACAGACGCAGCGCAAAAGCCCTGGCATGTCTCAAATTTGTTTCGTATTCCCCAAGCGGAGGCGCTGGCCCAACGTCTTGTCGCCGCTAGCTTCGCTGATCTGGTCTTTTTTGCAAATTCTGGCGCCGAAGCCGTGGAATGCGCAATTAAAACAGCGCGAAAATATCATGCGGTGAATGGGGCTCCGGAACGATTTCGATTAATTACCTTTGAAGGCGCCTTTCACGGGCGCACATTAGCGACCATTGCTGCGGGCGGTAATCATAAATATCTCGACGGGTTCGGGCCGCCGCTAGATGGCTTTGATCAAGTTCCTTTTGAGGATTTTAACGCTGTGGAAGCAGCTTTGACGCCGCAAAGCGCAGGCGTTTTGCTTGAGCCGGTTCAAGGCGAAGGCGGTCTGAGAGTATTTTCATCGGAATTTTTACAAAAAATCCGCGCGCTCTGCGATGCGCGCGGGTTACTGCTTGTTCTGGATGAAGTTCAGTGTGGGGTTGGTCGTACAGGACGCTTCCTCGCATGCGAACATGCGGGCATAAAACCAGATATCGTAGCATTAGCGAAAGGACTGGGCGGCGGATTTCCTATTGGCGCCTGCCTAGCCACCAAGGAAGCAGCTAAAGGGATGACGGCAGGCGCGCATGGGTCCACCTTTGGCGGCAATCCATTGGCTGCTGCGGTAGGCGGCGCCGTATTAGATATTGTGCTTGATGCGGGCTTTCTCGCGCATGTTTCACAAATGGGTCGCCAGCTTCGTCAGCAATTGATGGGCTTGAAGGCGCAATTTCCGACAATTATCGCAGAGGTGCGCGGCGAGGGGTTAATGTTCGGATTAAAAACATGTGTCGCCAATAGCGATTTTGCTCTTGCTGCGCGTGAGGAAAAGCTTCTCAGCGTCCTAGCTGGAGATAATGTTGTGCGCTTGCTGCCGCCATTGATCATCGATGAATCGCATATCCTTGATGCTTCGATGAGATTGAGGAATGCCTGCGCCAGACTGTCCCGGACTGCAAAAGAATTAGGAGCGGCGTAATGACCGCGCAAGATACAGCCTATCCACGTCACTTTCTTGATCTAAGTGATTTATCAAGCGCAGAGCTGCGCCTTATTTTGGATATGGCGAAAAGATTGAAAGCTCAACGCGTAAAGGGCGCTCCCGCCCTGTCTCACCCCCTTGCTGGCAAATATCTCGCGATGGTGTTTGACAAGCCATCGACGCGTACGCGCGTTTCATTTGATATTGCTATGCGGGACTTAGGCGGCGAAACAATTGTTTTGACAGGAAAGGAAATGCAAATCGGCCGTGGCGAGACAATCGCAGACACGGCGCGGGTCTTATCTCGTTTTGTAGACGCGATCATGATCCGCATCCTGTCGCATGAGGACCTTGTTGAACTTGCCCGACATGCAAGCGTGCCTGTCATAAACGGTCTCACCAAAGTCTCGCATCCTTGTCAGTTGATGGCGGATGTTATGACTTTCGAAGAGCATCTTGGATCAATCGCCGGACGAACGGTTGCTTGGGTCGGCGACGCCAATAATGTGCTGACGAGTTGGGTTCATGCCGCAGCGCGTTTTGGATTTTCAATCAACGCAGCCACGCCATCTGAATTGTCGCCGGATGAAACCTTGCGCAGCTGGGCGCGCGCTAACAATGTCGCTTTTAATATCACTCAAGATCCCCGCGAGGCTGTGGCCGGGGTAGATGCGGTTATTACAGATTGCTGGGTGTCGATGGGCGATAAGGATGAGGAAATTCGTCGTCGCATGCTCGCGCCATATCAAGTCAATGCTCAACTTATGAATTGCGCCGCTAAAGAAGCAATCTTCATGCATTGTCTGCCAGCGCATCGTGGCGAAGAAGTAACGAATGAAGTTATTGATGGTCCGCAGTCAGTTGTGTTTGATGAGGCTGAGAACCGACTTCACGCTCAAAAAGGCGTGCTCTATTGGTGTCTTGCGCCAGGCGCATCCTAATGTCGTCGCCAAGCCGTCCAGTTTCTACGGAAGCCCATGACGACTGTGTCCTTCCTTTTGCCGTCGATCCATTGGATTTACGCGGGCGTTTGGTCAGATTAGGGCCAGCCGTCAATGCGATCGTGTCGCATTATGATTATCCTCCTCCTGTCGCGCGCCTACTTGGCGAAGCGACGGCGCTGACGGCTTTATTGGGCGCGCTGCTTGAATCGCATGGTCGCTTCCAACTTCAAACACGCAGCGATGGTCCCGTCGATATGCTCGTAGTGGATTATGAAGCGCCGGGTCATCTTCGGGGATTTGCGCGTTTTGACTTAGAACGGATTAATCAACTTGACGACGTCTCGTCAGATCTTTTGATGGGTCGAGGTCATTTGGCTCTGACCATTGAGCGTGAAGAAGACGCTGCGCGTTATCAAGGCGTCGTACAGCTTGAGGGGGTAAATCTTGCTCAGGCGGCGCATGTTTATTTCCGACAATCTGAACAAATTCCATCTTATGTCAGATTAGCAGTGGGCGAGGTGATAACGCCTCATGGACGCTTTTGGCGCGCTGGCGGCTTGCTGTTGCAGCATCTCCCAAGCGGCGCGGCGCGCGTTCAGGATCTCCCGCCAGGAGACGTGCCGCCAGATTTTGTTGGTGTGAGGGATGAGAATGAAAATTGGACAGAAGGCGCTACGCTCGCTGCGACGCTTGAGGATCACGAATTAATAGATCCAAATCTGTCCGGTGAAACAATCTTATATCGATTATTTCACGAACGGGGCGTGAAAGTTTTTGCAGAGCGTGCTGTCACAGAATTTTGTCGCTGTTCTCAATCGCGCGTTGAGAATCTTTTGCGTAGCTTTTCAAAGCAAGAGCGAATGGAGATGGTCGGAGACGATGGGGTGATTGGTGTGACATGTGAGTTTTGCGCCGTTCATCGAAGTTTTAATCCAGAACTATTTGATGAATGAGATTCGCAATGTTGTCGCAAGATAAAGGTCGATGAAATATGCGCGAGGAATTTATCTTCACGCCGCCTGCGCAAGCTAGTGTTGCAATACAGGGAACAACAAAACGTTTCCCGGTGCGACGTATATTTTGTGTGGCTTTAAATTATGCGGATCATGCGCGAGAGATGGGAAAGGAACCATCAAAGGCAGCGCCATTTTTTTTTACCAAGCCCGCTGACGCCCTTGTAGAAGACGCAGCGCCAATTCCTTATCCGACACTGACTAACAATCTGCATCATGAAATTGAACTTGTAGTCGCTCTTGCGCAGGGGGGTTTTGAGATCCCGGTGTCACGGGCAAAAGACCGCGTCTTTGGTTATGCCGCTGGCGTTGATTTAACGCGGCGCGATCTTCAAAATGAGGCGCGTCAACAGGGCCGGCCTTGGGATATGTCTAAAGGTTTTGATCATTCGGCGCCCATTGGCGCTCTTCGCCCAGCCAGGGAAATTGGCCATCCCGATCGGGGAAAGATCGCTCTTAGCGTTAATGGCGAGATCCGGCAAAACGGCGATCTGTGCGAACTGATTCATCCTGTTCCACAAATCATTGCGGCCTTATCTCAACAGGTGGTCCTAGCGGCAGGCGACTTGATTTTCACCGGGACGCCTGCTGGGGTCGGTCCGCTTAACCCTGGAGATTGGGTTGAGGGTGAAATTGAAGGGGTCGGGCGAGTAAGTTTTACAATTACAGATAAGATTGGTTGCGCCAGATAGCCATTCCCGGTTATTGGCTCCCTATTGGATCGCCGACGCGCGAGTTTCTCACGATGACGCAGCCGGTCGATCTCGACCCCGAAAACTGGGATGAATTCCGCGAAACAAGCCATCGCGCCCTTGATGCGATGATTGATTATCTGCGTGATGTGCGGGCTCGTCCCGTCTGGCAGGAGCCTAGTCCAGAAGCGCGGGAGCGATTTGCGCGCGAGTTGCCCCTCCAAGAACGGCAATTGTCTGAAGTCCTTGCAGACTTTGAGCGCCACATAAAACCTTTTGCGACTGGCAACGCGCATCCAATGTTCATGGGGTGGGCTCAGGGAGCGGGTACGCCGGCCGGTATGATCGCCGAAATGCTTGCTGCAGGAATGAATGCCAATTGTGGCGGACGCAATCATATCGCCATTGATGTCGAGCGGCAGATTGCGCGTTGGATGGCGCAAGCTTTCGGTCTGCCCATGGAAGCGAGCGGTATTTTTGTCACCGGCGCTTCAATGGCTAATTTTCTTTCCTTGCTTGTCGCGCGCGATCAGGCTTGTGGTCCCAGCGATGTGAGACTCAATGGCCTAAGGGCGCTCAATACTCAGCTCATCGCTTATGCTTCTTGCGAAGCGCATAATTGTGTGCGCCAGGCCATGGAGCTTGCTGGCCTTGGAGCCCGACATCTGCGTCTCATTCCCTCAGATGAGAAGCGGGCGATGAAGGTGCAGGATTTGAGCGCGGCGATCGCCGCAGATCGCGCTGCGGGATTAACGCCCTTTATGATCGTTGGCACGGCGGGGACCGTTGATACGGGCGCCATTGACCCGTTAGATCAGCTTGCCGATCTCGCGCATAGCGAAGATCTTTGGTTCCACGTGGACGGTGCGTTTGGCGCGCTGGCGGCCCTCGCTCCGCGTTTGCGGCCGCTAATTAAGGGCCTTGAACGCGCTGATAGTATCGCTTTCGATTTTCATAAATGGCTTCATGTTCCCTATGACGCCGGTTTTTTTCTTGTCCGAGATCCTCAAGCGCATAAGCGCGCCTTCGCTGCAAATGCAGCCTATCTCACGCGGGCTCCGCGCGGGTTGGCCGAGGGAGAGACTTGGCCATGCGATTTAGGCGCAGATCTCTCGCGGGGTTTTCGCGCATTAAAGACCTGGATCACAATTGAAACTTTTGGCGTTCAGAAACTTGGTCAGTGCATTGATCAGACGTGTCGGCTTGCTCAGCGATTGGAGAGTTGGATTACTCAGTCAGAGCATTTTTTTATGCGAGCGCCTCTAACGCTCAATATTGTTTGTTTTGGCGTGAAGAATGACCCAGATGGCGCCTTGGCGCGAGAAATCGTGATGGAATTGCATGAGCGGGGGGAAGCGGCGCCGTCCCTAACAATTCTTGATGATCAGCCAGCGATCCGCGCCGCAATCCTCAATCATCGCACGCAAGAAAAAGATTTAGAGGCCTTTATTCGCTTCTTGCAGCTTGCGCATAGTCGTGCGCGAAGCGAAGCGCCGCCTTTAACGGCGCTCATTGAGCCGCCGCATGGTCCTGGAAAAACGCGCTTATCGCAAGACTGAAGCTTGCCCAGCCGTGATGTCTCGCGCATAAAAGACGGATCATGGCCGTCCTCCCCTCCAATCGTCGTCTTGCCGTTTCGCCACGCGAAGCGCCGCAAGAGCCTTTCAAGCGCGCTGTCGCTGGCGCGATGCGCGCGATGGCGAAGACGCCTGAGCTGGATGTGGCGTTCGCGGCAGATCGGCCTTCTTTGGTTGTTGGACCCGATGGCGCGAAAGCGCGCTTAACAGAACCGCCTCGTAAATTGGCGCCTCGAGATGCGGCTATTTTGCGAGGGCAATCTGACTCATTCGCACTCCGTCTCGCCTGCCATGACGAAACGCTGCATCGCCGCTTCGCGCCAGAAACAGCGCAAGCCAGAGTTGCTTATGATGCGCTAGAGCAAGCGCGAGTAGAGTCCATTGGAGCCCGACGTATGGCGGGCGTCGCGGCAAATATTTCGGCAATGTTGGAGGATCGTTTCCAACGAGGGCGGCCAGATCAGATTCAGAGTCGTGAGGACGCGCCGATCGAAGACGCCTTAGCCCTCATGGTTCGCGAACGCCTGACAGGTCTTGAACCTCCGCCCTCCGGCGCTCGAATCGTGGAATTATGGAAAGATTTTATTGAAGAACGCGCGGGTCAGGATCTTAATCGTTTGTCCGGCGCAGTTGAGGATCAGCGGCATTTTGCTCAAATTGTTCATGAGTTATTGTCTCATTTAGAGATCTCTGCCGGCATGCCGCCTGAGGAACAATCCTCAGAAGAAGAGAGCGAAGAAACGCCGCAAAATCCAGATGAGAGTGAGCAGGAGACGGAGGAAGACAGCGACGCTAAGAGCGCGGCGGATATGGATACTGCGCTCGCGGCGGAAGAGGCGGATCAAGAGGGTGAAAGCCAGTCCGCGGAGGCTCCTTATGGCGAGACGGAGCAAGAATCCGATAATGGCGATCTTGAGGAAGCAACAGACGCGCGCCGACCCTCGACACAAAATGCCGAGCGCTCAGGCGCTGATTATCGCGCTTATACCAGCCGCTTTGATGAGATTGTTCGCGCCGAAGAACTCTGCGAGCTTGAAGAGCTCGATCGTTTGCGCAGCTATCTTGATAAGCAATTATTACATCTGACGTCAGTCGTGGGTCGGTTAGCAAATCGCCTGCAACGACGCCTTATGGCGCAACAAAATCGCTCTTGGGAATTTGATCTAGAGGAAGGCATGCTCGACCCTGCGCGGTTGCCTCGCGTGGTGATCGATCCGCAGCAACCTCTCTCTTTTAAGCGAGAAAAAGACACCGATTTTCGCGACACCGTCGTGACCTTGTTGCTGGATAATTCCGGGTCCATGCGCGGTAGGCCGATAACAGTCGCAGCGACTTGCGCAGATATATTAGCGCGAACGCTCGAGCGCTGTGGCGTCAAAGTAGAAATCCTTGGTTTCACCACGCGCGCCTGGAAGGGCGGTCAATCGCGGGAACTTTGGATTAACGAGGGTAAAAAAGCCAACCCCGGGCGTCTAAATGACGTGCGCCACATCATCTATAAGGCGGCGGATGCGCCTTGGCGCCGCGCGCGGCGCAATCTTGGGTTAATGATGCGTGAGGGGCTGCTAAAAGAAAATATTGATGGCGAGGCCTTGGATTGGGCGCATCGACGTCTTTTAGCGCGCCCTGAACAGCGTCGGATCCTGATGATGATTTCTGACGGCGCGCCGGTCGACGATTCAACGCTTTCCGTAAACCCAGGCAATTATTTAGAGCGTCATCTGCGTCAAATTATTCATGAGATTGAAACCCGCTCGCCCGTTGAATTAATCGCCATTGGGATCGGTCATGACGTGACCCGTTATTATCGGCGCGCGGTTACAATCGTCGACGCTGAAGAACTCGGCGGGGCCATGACGGAAAAGCTGGCGGAGCTGTTTAGTGAGAGCGCCGCGCCATTTCCTCAGGCTGCTGGTCGACAGGCCGTGCGGCGTTAAGCGTGGCTTTTTTTCAGCCAAGTAATTTTCAGCCAAGTAAAAAAATTAAAATTTTGTAAATTTTTTTGCAACGAATCGTTTTCTCACGCGTTAAGCTTTGAGCAGTAAGTGGAATAATGGCGCCCAAAAGAGCGCTCTTTGCTTATTGCGAGTAAGGGAGCGTGTAAAATGGCGTTTATCAGTAATAAACGAGGCGCGCCGAATGGGGCCTCCGAATATGAAAAAATGGCTTGTGTGACGGCGATTTGCGCATTGGCCTCTTTGCCGCTGGCCTTTTGCGCTGCGTTGACGATTTGGGGAGCCTGAATCACGGCCAGGGAGAGATGCGGCTCCCGGCTTGCTTCATATCGCTTCAGCAACTGGCCATTCGGTTTTAAATACATTTCCCTTAGTATCGTGTGCGATTACCGATAGCTTCTTCGAGCCGTTTGGCGCGTAGGAAAATCTGAAATTTGGATCTTCTGAAAGCGAGATTCCGCCCTCCATCAGGAAGATAAGATCTTCTCCCTGGCGAATTTCTAGCCGATCAATAAAATGTGCGGGGATATAGAGCCGTGTGAACTGATCCAGTTGCATGCCTGAATTATTGGGATGGCGCAGCATGATTTGGGCCTCCCGGCGCATTGGATCCGCGCTTTTAAATTCGCGATATCTCATTTCTCCCAAATGCGCCTTTGCTTGTTCTTGATCCTTGACAGCCGGCGCGGAACACCCACCCGCCGCCTTCACGAATTTTGCTTGGGCGTGCAAGCGGCCATCGAGCGTCTCAGCGATAGCATGAACTGTTGTGTAGGAATTCACACGTACGCGCGTTTCAATAAATCCGACCCGAGCTTTCGGACCAAGCGTGAAATTAGCCGCCATTGGCATAGGATTTTGATCAATCACAAGCATAGCGCTTTTGAGATCTGAAGGACCTTCAAAACGCAGTCGCATCGGCACAATTGCTGCGTCTTCTGCACGCACCGGCGCGTCAAGAGCGACGACCCCATCATTATCTGTGATGGGACGGTCTTGAAAAAATTCTTTTAACAGGCTTGGCCAGATCTCTTGTCCTGTCGTTTGCGCATAGGGCGGCGCAGCTATCCCCAAAGCAACAAGATTTAAGAAAAATCCCAATAAATAGAGACGCCATCGCGACATCTTCGCACCTTTGAGTTTAATTTGTTAGTTTTGCCGTTGGGGTGTTCGCCGCTTGAGCTGCTTCTCTGGATCAGGGCGTTTCCCACTCTAGTTCCGCATATCCCGTGGTTGCATTGCGCGCATTATAGTTTTCAAAAAGGTTCCATTTCGCCGCTTCGTTTCGTCCCGCTGTTTTTACGGTTTCACTCACGCCGCTTCCCCTGCGAATGGCGCTGCGCAGGTCGGCAGTCAATCGCAAGAGATAGCTGCGTTGGTCGTTAAGGGCGTTAGGCCAGTCGGCGACCGCTGGGCCATGGCCCGGGACGACTCTTTTGGCGGGGATGGCGGCTAATTGCTCTGCGACTTCCAAGAAACCCAATAGGCTTCCATCAACAACAGGAACGTGACGAAGAAAGAGAAGATCGCCAGCAAATAAAGTGCCGCTTGTCTGATCCATAATTGTTAGATCGCAATCGCTATGTGAGGTCTTCCAGGCGACAAGTTGAAGCTGACGATGACCCAAATCAAGGATCGCTTGATCGGTGACCGTCTGGGTTGGCGGGATAATTTCAACCCCCTCCAGAGTTGATCCCATCGTTTCCCGAAACGCGGAGAGATAGAATGCGCCTCGCGCAGCTAGAGCGAGGGGGAGGTTTTTGTGACCAACAAAGATGACGCCTGGAGCGCGAAAAGCTCCATTACCAAAGACATGATCGGGATGAGCGTGCGTATTAATAACATAGCGGATAGGTTTCGCTGTCTTTTCTCGGAGCGCTTGTAAGAAGGTTTTGGCCTCAATTAAGCTTCCTCCCGTATCAATTACGGCGACAGCGTCATCGCCAATGATTGCGCCAAGATTTGCAATGCCGCCAAGATTGCTCGCCGACATCATCGCCATCTCCCCTTGATGGACAAATACGCCTGGCGCGATCTCATCGAGTTGAAATAAGCGCAGCGGCGGGGTCGTGGCGGCGGCGGCGCTTTGATCCGCATGGCTCACACGCAATGAGGCCACGAGCGTCAGGAGAGACGCAAGGCCAAGGAACATTTTGAATAAAATATTGATTTTATGCATTATTTCAGGCTATTTTGACCTCTGGCGGTTTCCGATAAAGCGGTTTCTTTTTGCGATTGCGATTCAGCAAACGCCGACATATTATCCGGCCCGTTTCCGAGATAATAAATGTCTTTCGGAAGGGAACCGAGAGCTGCTCATCCGCTTATGATCCTAAGCCTAAGTGGACCCGAGACAAGAGCGGATAACGCCTTCCCATAGTTAAAGCGCCATAAAGGCGCGGCGCCACTGCCGACGCATACGCGTCTCGCATGGCTCCGTCAGGAGGAAAAGCGCATGCAAAAGCTTCTTTTGTCGACCTCGATCGGTATTCTTGCGTTAGCGCTTACCGGCGCAGCCAAGGCCGACGATTTACTCACCCTGCAGAAGGACGCGAAGCAATGGGTGTCGCCAACGGGCGATTACGCCAACACGCGTCATTCTGCGTTGAAACAGATTACAACTGAAAATGTCAGTAAACTGACCCCTGCCTGGCAGTTTTCGACGGGCGTTTTGCGCGGGCATGAGGGCGCGCCTTTGGTTGTTGGCGATGTGATGTATCTCCACACGCCCTTCCCCAACATTGTTTACGCTTTGGATTTGAAGGATCCCGATCACAAGATCCTATGGAAATACGAGCCCAAGCAAGACCCTTCTGTCGTTCCCGTGATGTGCTGCGATACGGTTAACCGCGGCCTGGCCTATGGCGATGGCAAGATCCTCCTCGCGCAAGCGGATACGACGCTTGTTGCGCTTGACGCCAAGACGGGCAAGCAAGTGTGGTCGGTTAAGAATGGCGATCCTGCGAAGGGCCAGACCTCAACGGCGGCTCCGCATGTGTTCAAGGACAAGGTGCTGGTTGGCATCGCCGGCGGGGAATTTGGCGTTCGCGGCCATATCACGGCCTATAATCTTGCCGACGGCAAGCTCGCATGGCGCGGCTATTCGATGGGCC
>Ga0194120_10002883_pt1 | contig 28904 bp, 40 predicted proteins | sample TA2MahCa65mmetaG_FD_148642 | JGI IMG/M metagenome (GOLD analysis project Ga0194120, IMG submission 148642) | Freshwater microbial communities from Lake Tanganyika, Tanzania - TA2015019 Mahale Deep Cast 65m | ecosystem: Environmental > Aquatic > Freshwater > Lake | place: Tanzania: Lake... | reverse complement strand
CATAATCTTAAAGTTTTCATCGGTTTTATTGAAAGTAATCTTAAAATTTCATTTCTAGTCCAATCTAAAGGTCTTGTTCTGTTTATTAAATTTCTTTCTATCATTTTTAATCTAAATTCAAGATTTTTATGTTTTTCTGGATGCGAAAAATCTATTAATTCTTTAAATTTATTAATTGATTTAGATATTATACTTAAGGTGTAGTTATCACCCCCAAATCTTTTAACTGTTTTTGGTTTTAGACCAATTTTTCCAGTTTTTATATCTATATTTAATAATAAATTTTTAATATCTTTAATTATATTTTTACTTTTCATGCTGATAGCTAAATTGGTTGAAATTGTTCCTTCGTCGTCGAATAGAGCTTGTAAAAACACAGATTTAAATTCTAAATTTGCATTAAATAATCTTTCTGGAACTTTTTCTTTGTTAATAAAAGAAATAGATAAAATGTATGATAGTATATCTGTTAATGGTTTTTGAAAACAGACAATCGGTACAGTAAGTTTTCTATCATAGGTTTTTATATCACCAAAATACTTTAAGTCTTCTTTAAACTGCTCTCTTAATTCTTTACATGTGTTGCAGTAATATGGAACTTTATTCTTACTTGCACTTCCATCTCCTAAAACATGTGCAACAACCCGATATAATTGAACTGATTCTTTTATCGGCAAGTTAATCTTTATTGAAGATTTTCCTTTTTGGCAACGCAACCATTCTACATTATTTTCTATTTTAAGTTTTAATTCTTGATTAGTAAATGGCATAGATTTGTGCAATAATTCTAAAGGTAATGGCTTAATATGTTTTTTACCATTATCCCAACTTCTCGCATAATGATATTGCTGAATTAAAACTCTATCTTTATTTAGAAATTTAGCATAATCTTTTTGAGAACCAAATTTTTTATACATTTTTTTAAAAAATTCCTCTCTTACTTCGTTTTTAATAAATACATAAATATCTCCTGGAAAATCCCAAATATGCCATTCTTTTATATTATTCATACAAGATAAAATAAGATATTTTTATTTATAAATTGAATTAGTGCGGTTGTCGCATGGACACTTGGGAACTAATATATATTTTATAGAATATATTTACCTAACATTGAAAATTAATGTTTGTTCATTATTACTCTCATTTGATTCTTGAATCTGGTTTAACGAATCTATTTTAAAATAAGCAGTATTTAAACCAAGATTTTGAATTGGCATACATTGAGTTATCAATTTGTATGGTTTTTTGAAATTTAAACTTGGAATTTGATAAGTATTATTTGTATTATTATAACTTATTAATAAATTAGAATTCTGAGAAAATCCAAAACCTTTATTCTGAATTTTTGCAATAAATGAAACTCCTGTTTTTTTACCATTAATTCTACAGAAATACTTATTTGCACTAGAGATTGTTAAGTCAGGTAATTTTTCAATTATGGTATTATTTGTTATAATAAAATTATCAAAACTATAGCTTGCAACCCCATTATGTCCTGTTCTCAATCCGACTCCAAACTCAACAGGATAATTAATTATTGTAGCAATATAGGTAAAATTGGTTAAATCCGGCTTTGTAAAAGTTATTTTTGTATTACTTGCATTATTAAATTCTATTCTTAAATGATGTAATCCTGGTGTATTGCTAACCTCGCTTGGGCCATTCCAATAACCTATATTTCCCGAAGTCGGACATCCGCCACAATTATAACCTGAATAATACATTATTAAGTCTAAAGGAATTCCATTAAAATAAGGTTTGCCTTCTTGGTTTCCATTTCCTGAATTATAGATTATATCTAAATCTAAAACTTCCCCTTTATTCATTAATCTCTTCATCGTTAAAACCGTTCCTTTATCGCTCCCTGGAAATGTTTGAGCAATATTATAATTATGACTTATATTATCTAATTGATAAATATCAGTTAATTGTGATGGTGCTCCGGTTGTATCTGGTTTTATTTCCCATTTGGTTAAGTCGAAGTTATTTCCTGAAAAATCATCATAAACTTCAGTTATAGCACTTACATAATTAGTAACTGATAAAAATACAAAAAAGATTAATAATAATTTATATTTCATTCTAAACCTTCTTATAATATAAATATATTTAAAACTTTGTTTTCTTAAGTTTTTATGATTTTTATTTAAGTTTATAATAAATTGCTAATAAACAGAACGGGATTATTAATCCAAAGAGATATGCCCCTGAAAATGCCACTAAATAATCTTTTAATATTTTATTTCCTAATATTTCTATGATACCAACTATCCCAATAATAATATAAATTATTAAAATTATCAAAACCACTAGAATTATTATGTTATGTATTGGAGAGAGTTCTGATTTTAACTTATGATCAGAAGACTCTTTATTTTTATTATTTAATATTTTTAATTTTTTATTAATTTCATCCCAGCATTTTTTACAAATGTTTTTGTTGTAATATTTAGAGTTTATGTCATTAATACAATAAGAGCTAAAAAAACTTATTTTTTTGTTACATTTATCACACTTCATTTTATAATTCCGGATAGAGTTTACCAGTTTTAGTCTTTATATTATCACAACCAACAATGCACTTGTAGTCAATACAACTTACATCTCTAAATTTATAATCTTGCCCTAGTTTACCACACTTATCTTTAAATAAAACTTCATTACAATCAAAAGAATATTTACATTCCTCTTTTACACAAATATTATTCTTACACAAAGGTTTATCCTTCGGACAGGTTTCCTTATCAAAACTATAATCATAACCAGATGTGCAATTACAAATTTCAATATTATTATATTCACATTTAAAACTAGTTTTAGAATTACAAATTGCTTCTTTACATTTACCAAAAATAGTTCCTTTAAAATCTACCCCGTTAATCCTATTGGCTATGCAGGCTTCTGCACAATCATCATCAAAATATGAAGCAAAACCATTAATTTTCCAACCTTCATTAGTCTTTTCAATTGTTATGGGGGATATTTTTCTTTCTATTACTCCGGAAGAAGTATAATAACCATAATATAAGTCTTTATTTTGTTTAACAACTTTATCGTAGATTAATGTAAGTTCTGCATCTGAACCTTTAGCTTCAATAAATTTAATAAAATCCTCTTTAGTTCTCTTTTCTTTTAATCCTGGAATGAATAAATCATAAACAGAGGCATAATCTTTTTTTGTTAATAACACCCCCAAAGCTTGGGCCACTTGTTCAGGATTTTCAATATCTTTATTTATTGAATCTTCATTTGAATTACAAGCAGAGATTAATAAGATAAAAATTAGTAATAAAATCATAAAATTCTTTAGTTTTAGCATAATTTATTAAAATCTTTAATATATTTAAATTTTATGGTAACTCGTATGGTAATCACTGCTTTAATAATTCTATAACCCTTAATATTATATGAAAAGTAAATATGAATTAAATTCATTTATTTTACGCTCAAAAAATAGGCAAAATATACTTAAAGAATTGTCAAATAAAAATTTAACTGCAACCGATATAACTAAAATTACTAAAATGTATAAGTTTCATGTTTCTAGAACAATAAAAGAATTAAAACAAGAAAAATTGATTAAATGTTTAAATCCAAATGATAGAGAGTATAAGTTCTACAAATTAACCAAAAAAGGCAGAATTTTATTAAGCACCCTAACATAACATTTTTATATCTACCCATTCTTTTATTATTATGCCAGTAAATATGCAAGAATTAAAATTCAAAATTTTAGAGTATGTTAGATTAAGAGGGCCTGTAATTCCCGTTCAAATCTCAAAGCAAATCGGGAGCAACATCTTATTTGCAGGGGCTGTTCTTTCTGAACTATTAGCTAATGGAAAAATAAAAATAAGCACCGCTAAAATTGGAGGTAGCCCATTATACTATTTTCCAGGACAAGAACCGAGATTAACAATGTTATATTCTTATTTACATCAAAGAGAGAAGCAAGCTTATGATTTATTAAAGGAAAAACAAGTTTTACGGATAAAGAACTAGAACCTGTCCAAAGAGTTGCCTTAAGGGAAATAAAAGACTTTGCTTATCCTATTCAAATAAATGATGAAATATTCTGGAGATGGTATTTAATCAACGAGGATGATGCATTTAATCTAATAAAACAAAATTATGAAGAGAAAAAAGTTGAAGAACCAAAAATAGAAATTAAAGAAGAGCCAAAAATTGAAATACAGGAAATTAAAGAAAAAATAAAAGTGGAAGAAAAACAACAAGTTAAAGAAGAACCAAAGATAGAAATAAAAGAGCCAAAAGCAGATTTACCAGAGAAAAAAACAAAAGTAAAGGAAATGCAGGAATATTTAAAAGAAGAAGTCAAAAAGAAAAAAGAAATAAAAATAAAAGGGGATTTCATTTTATTATTAAGAAATTATTTTGAAAATAATAATATAAAAATTATTGATGAAACTATAATAAAAAAAGGAAGAGAATTTGATTATATTGCAGAGATTCCAAGCCAAATAGGAAACATAAGGGTATTTTTAAGTGCTAAAGACAAAAAAAGATTAAGTGATAGCGATTTAAGCTTAGCGCATAACAAATCTCAATTAAAGAAACTTCCTTTATTTATTTTAAGCAATGGAGACTTAACAAAACAAGCCAAGGATTATATGAATAGTAATTATCTAATATTTGAAAAAATCTAAAATCTTATTCTTTTAATGAGTTTAAATTTATTTTTTAAAATGTAAATTATTAATATTAAAACTATGAATACAAATGATTTATTAAAATTAAATTTTTGCCTTGTTATTTCTGTATGAAAATTATTGCATGTTGAATTAAAGACTTCTAAGAATATTGGAAAAGCTGCATTTAATGCTTGTCCATATTCTTTTTTTGGTATGGTTTCATTTTTAGTTAACACCCATAAAGTCCAATCATTCTTATTCTCAACACCTTTTGATAATGTCTCATTTAAATTTATATTTGCATTATAGCATTTTATATTTAAATCAAGATTTTTTATTGCTTGAGCTTCAAATTCAGAATGCAAATATCCTGGTTCTTTCGAAACATAATGGGGAGCAACAAATGAATCTGAAATATAATGAGAGGCAACACCAAATGAATAACTTGCCTTGTTATAATCTTTTAGTTCATACTGTTCTTTAGCATCATCTAGCCATTTTTCAGCGAGGTAATAACTAGGGGGATAATGATGCAATCTAACGTCGTGAAAAACGCGATCTGGCGCAATCGCCCCTTCTTTTAATAAAGTTAAGTTTAATCTTTCCTGTAAACCAAAATCTGATTTGTAATATACTATTTCCACAATTCCCTGATGGCCTTTGAAATTCCATGCATCTACACTTGAAATTAATAATAAAAAAAGTATTATAAATGAATATTTCATATAATTATCAATATGGAAGATTATTTATTTGTTTTGGGCAGAGATAAAGAATTAAGCTTTTTGGAATTAACAAGCTATTTTGAGAGAAAAAACATAAAATACAAGATAAATGAAAAATGGAATGATATTGTTTTTGCTTCTATAAATAATAATGTTAATATTAATGAACTGGGTGGAATAATAAAAATTGCCAAGGTAATTTATAATACAAAAGAGAAAAAAGATTTAATTAATTTTTTGGATAAATTTGAATTGCCAGACAAAAATAAAATTTATTTCAGCGTAAATGATGATTTCATAAAAGAAATTTTATTTGAGAGATTTAAAGAAAATTATATTAAAGCATATTATAAAACTGATTTAGACCCGGGAAAATCATCGAAATTAGATTTGGAATTAATAAGATTTAAGGATTATATTGCAAAAGTTATTCAAATTTCTAATCCTAAATCATACAAGAAAAGAGATGAAAATAGACCAAGATTTGACGAAAAAAAAGTTACTTCAATAAGATTAGCTAAAATTTTGATTAATTTAAGTAAAGCAAAAAATGAGATACTTGACCCATTTTGTGGCATTGGAACAATATTACAGGAAGCTTTATTGTTAAATCTAAATGTTTATGGCTTGGATGTTAATATCAAAGATGCGAGAGAAAATTTATTTTGGTTAAGCAAAAATTTTAAAATAAATAATAAATTTAAATTATTTCAGGGAGATGCGAGAAACTTAAGCAGTTATTTTAAAAATGTTGAAGCTGTTGTAACAGAACCTTATCTTGGGCCTTATTTGAAAGGTTATTTAAATTATAATTCTGCCAAAAAGATAGTAATTGAACTTGAGAATTTGTACAAAAAAACCTTTCAAGAATTAAATAAAATTACAGATAAAGTTGTTATTCTCCTTCCTGTGTTTGTAACTAAAGATAAAAAAAGATTAAAAATCAATGTTAATAATCTAATAAATAAAACTTATTTTAAAGCGAATAATCCTATTTTATACAAACATAAAAATTCAATATTAGAAAGAGAGATTTGGATTTTTAATAAACGTAAGATTTAAATATGTTCTTTTTAAGACTAAATCTATGGGAAGAATTAAAACAACTATAATTAAGCGTGTTGGAGAAGAATTATATGAAAATCATACTGACAAATTCAGCAATGATTTTAGCGATAATAAGAAATCTTTGCCGGGATTGGTCCAATTAAATTCTAAAAAATTCAGAAATGTAATTGCAGGGTATATTACAAGATTGTCAAGAAGAAAGCCAAAATTATAATGAAAAGAAAGTATTATAAATTTCATTTTCTTATTTATTTTTAAGGTATAGGAGGTTAAAATGGGAGATGACGATAGAAATACAGTTTACGTTGGCTCTCGTCCATTCATGAATTATGTAACGGGGGTTATAATGCAGTTTACAACACAAAATGCAAATGAAGTAAAAATAAAAGCAAGAGGAAAATTTATATCAAGGGCAGTAGATATTGTTGAAGTAGCATCGAAGAGATTTTTAGAGAATACGATAGATGTTAGGGATATAAAAATAGACAGTGAAGAATTTGAGAATAAAGAAGGCAAAACAGTAAGGGTGAGCACTATTGAAATTACTTTAGGAAGGAAATAATTTTTTTATTTTTTTATGAATCTTTTCTGCCCTTTCATGATATTTTAATTCCGTATGTTGAAAAGAATCATGACAGATCTTATTAAGCTTAAGATTAGAATAAAAAGGTTTATAATATCAAAAATAATAATGATTTAAATGGATAGGTCCTTAGAAGAGATTTTTAATATAAGAAAGGAAGTAAAAGTTCTTATTTTAATGTTTATTGGAATATTATTTACCGGGGCTTTGGGATTTTCATTGATAAAAGAAGTAAATCTTTATGGTGGACTTATATTTACTCTGGAAACATTATCATTTTTACATCAGGAAGATTCTGGTCCAGCAAGAACACTGCAAATATTTTTGATATTTTTTGGGGTATTCTTGGTGTGGTTTATAATGTGGACTACTTTGGATCTTGCTTTGGAAGGGAATTTTAAGAAATATTTTTTAGGGGTGAGAAAGATGGATAAAATAAAAAAACTTAAGAATCATTATATTATATGTGGCTCAGGAAGGGTTGGAGAGAATATAGCTAGAATTCTTAAACAAAATAAAAAAGATTTCGTTTTAATTGAAAAAAGTATAGATATAGCAAATGAACTTGAAGAGAAAGGATATTTAATTGTTCATGGGACTAGTGTTGAAGAAGAAACTTTGCTTAAAGCTGGAGTAAAAAAAGCTAAATTTTTGATTGCTTGCACGGGAGATGATTCTAGAAATGTTTTAATAACATTAAATGCAAAGGAGCTTAATCCAGACATTGTTATAATCGCAAGGGCAAATGATGAGGTTATGGTAAAGAAATTAAAAAGAGCAGGAGCTAGACATGTTTTTTTACCAGAATTAATAGGAGCAAAAGAAGCAGTCAATGAACTTGAAATTTATAAATAATGGCGTCGATATTTAGTATTTTAAACAACCACTTAATGATGGAAAGAAAAGTATAAAAAGTTTTAAAATATATATTATTATGAAATTTAAAATTAATAAAGATGTTGCTTTATTTTATGGAGTACGACGTTAAATATGATTTATGGCGTCGAGGAGATTTGAACTCCCAACTCCGGCCTCATGAGAGCCGTGTTCTACCAGGTTAAACTACGACGCCTTAAACAATAAAAGAATTAATTTATTTTAAAAGACTTTTGATTTTATTAGCTATTTTATCAATTTCTCCTTCTTTATAATTATTAACTTTCCATTCACCAATTCTTCCACCGTCATTTTTAAACCTTGGAATTAAGTGGAAATGAAAATGAGGAATAATTTGTCCTGCATATATTTTGTTATTCTGCAATATATTCAATCCTTGGCCAAATTTTAATAATGCCTTAGATAATTTTTTTATGACCAAACTTAATTTATTTAACAAATCATCAGGCAAATCAGTAATTAATTCATAATGTTTTTTTGGAATTATTAATGTATGACCCCCATATTTTGTTGCGGGCCTTAGATCTAAAAATGCCAATATATTCTTATCCTCATATATTTTTACAGATTTAATTTCATTGTTTACTATCTTGCAAAACAAGCAATCTTTCATAAACTTATTATAAATTACATATTTATAAGTTTTTTCAGCTTACCAAAAGATTTATTTACTATATTTTATATTTAAGATTATGATTAAAGGCCAAGAAGATTATGTTACTCCAAAGATAGGTTTTTTACTTAAATATAAAGGCGAGGTTGATGTAAAAAAGATGCATAATTCTATTAAATCTTGGTTTGCCAATAATAAATATGATATGGCTGAAAAAGAATACAAAGAAAAATCAGGGGCTGCAGGAAAAGAATTCAATTTAATTGTTTCTGGAGAAAGGAAGATAGATGATTATGTTTCATTTAATATAAATGTTCATACTTTGATAATTAGTGCAAAAAAAACAGAAAATAAATATAATGGAAATACACAAGTAAGAATAAGTTCTTATGTTAAATTGGACCGGCAGACAAAGATGCAAAGCAACCCTTTAAAATTATTTTTGTTTTTCTTTTATAATAATTTTATAATTAAAGATAAAATCCAAAATGTTTATGAGGATAAATTATTCTCTGAAGTCAGCGAATTAATGAGTTTAATAAAAAGTTATCTTAAGATGAACTAAAATGTCTGAAAAATATTATATTACACCAAGCAGCGGAATAAAAATAAAATGGGGCGGTCCGACAGATTTAAAAGAATTATACAGACAGATGAAGTTATGGCTTGAAAATAATGGATTTGCCAAAGAAGACAGCTTGGAGAAAAGATATATTGAGATGATAAAACCTGCTGGAAAGGACTTATTTATTTTATGGGAATGTGGGAAAGGTGCAAGTGATTACTTTTCATACAAGATAAAAATTGAATTTAGGTTTATTGCTTTAAGCGAAGTTGAAATGCAGGAGGGAAATTATAAAGTAAAAATGATGAAAGGAACATTGGAAATTGCAATTATTTCCTATGTTGAATATGGATTTAACTGGGATCAATTAGGATTTCTTAATAGGATGTATCAAAAATATGTTGCTAAATCAAGATTGAAAGATCATGCCGATTCTCTTTATGGAAAGGTTTACAAATTCCAAAAAATGATTAAGGATTTTATTGGGTTAGAAGCCTAAAACAAAAGATTTATTAATAAAGTTTCATTTTTATTTTTAATGGCAGAAGTAGATTATGTTGTTCACGAAATTGCATTAAATTATTCTGGAATTTTAAATTTAAAAGAACTTTATTCTTTAGTAAGAAACTGGTTTAATGAAAGAGGATTTTTTGTCATGGAAAAAGATAATGAAGGTTCAGAAACTGAAAACGGAAGTAATTTAGCTACAAAATTTTCGGCTTCCAGAAAAGTTGAGGAATACACAAAATATGTAATTGAGATAAAAATCAAGGCAAAATCATTAAAAGAAACCGATAAACAATATATTTACCAGGGAGAATATGAGATAGATTTTGAATCTTATCTAGAAAAAGATTATGAAGATAAGTATGAAAACAAGCCATTCTTAAAAATGTTTAAGGGATTATATGAAAAGGTTGTTGAAAGAAGCAGATTTAACAAATATGAAACAGAGTTAAAGGATTTAACTTATTCTTCTTATAATGAAGTTAAGGCTTTTCTAAATCTAACAAAAGTATAAAATTTCTTATTTTATAGTAAATATTTTTTTTCGATAGGTTTATATATATATTTAACTCTTTATTTTAAAGCCTGCCATGAGAATACTCAATCGAGCACGGCAACGCCAAGCTATGAACTTGGGAGTTAGTGTTGCAGGCTACAAAGCTTTAAAATCATAAGAACAAGTTAAGAGAGCTTTATTATCATTAATAATCATTAAATTTACACTTAAAATGGAAAAAAACATTAAAAAGAGCACAATTTATTAAAATAGATTGAAATATAGCTCCACATTACTTGTTCTTTGAAAATTAGGAGGAATTAAAATGGGTAAAATAAGTCCCGTAAGTGCAAAATATATTATTCACACTCAAATTAATATAGATGGTGTTGTTGATAAACCAGATGTAATTGGTGCAATATTTGGACAAACAGAAGGTTTACTTGGAAGCGAGTTAGAATTAAGAGAACTTCAAAGATCAGGAAGAATAGGAAGAATTGAAGTTAAAGTTGAAAATAAAAATGGTAAAGCTTCTGGTGAAATAATTATTCCAAGCAGTTTAGATAAGGCAGAAACGGCTATAATTGGCGCTGCTTTAGAAACTATACAAAGAATCGGTCCTTGTAATTCTAAAGTTGCTGTGCAAAATATAGAAGATGTTAGAATAAGTAAAAGGGATTTTGTAATTGAAAGGGCTAAGGAATTATTAAAGGATTTAACAAATAAAGTACTTCCAGACAGCCAGGAGATTACAGACCAGGTTGCACAAAGCGTAAGAATGATGGAAATTATGGAGTATGGAAGAGAAAGACTAGCTGCTGGTCCTGCAATTGATGAGGGAGAAGAAGTTATTGTTGTTGAAGGAAGGGCAGATGTTCTTAATTTGTTAAAACATGGGATTAAGAATGCAATCGCCTTAAATGGAACAAATATTCCTGAAACAATAAAAGAACTTGGAAGGAAGAAAATATTAACTATTTTCGTTGACGGAGATCGAGGAGGAGATTTAATAATTAAAGGATTGTTAAATGCAGGGGTAGAGATTGATCACATAATTAAAGCTCCCGACGGAAAAGAAGTTGAGGAAATAACAAAGAAAGAAATTCATAAGGCATTGAGAAGCAAGATAACTGTTGAACAAGTTAAAATGGATTTAGGAATTAGGGATAATATTTCTGAAGTAGAAAAACCTCAAGTTCAGGAAGTCAAGGAAAATTTAATTGAGAAAAAAACAATTAAACCAGAGTTAAGAAAATTTAAGGATTTATTGGACGACTTGGTTGGAACAAGAGGGGCTTATATCTTAGATGAAAACATGAACCTGCTTGGAAAAGTTCCGATAATGGAACTGCCAAATACAATTAAAAACTTAAATTCACCTTATGCAATTGTTTTTGACGGATTTATCGACAGGACAATTGTAAGTGCTGCTGAAAGATCTGGAGTAAAGTACATTGCAGGAATGAAATCAAGAGTAAATCCGAGAGAAACTAAGGTTGAATTAATAACCTCTAATGATTTCTAATTTTTCTTTTTTTTATATTCTTTAAAATAGATGTTTAGATAAATTAAATAAAATTAATCCGAAAATATTTAAAAATAAAGAAGAAATAAGAATGAGATTATTGCAGGCCGAGCAAGAACTTAATAAACTTTAACTTTTTTAAAAATTGCAGACCTCACAAGATTGGATATCAATCTTAATTATTAGTTTCCTTAACTTATTCTCGAATATGCTACCCTCTGAACGCTCATATTTATAATTACGGTTGCTTTATTCCTAACCTGGCCGATTTTCATAAACATCAGCTCCAAAGGACATATTGTCTTAGTTTAAGCCAAGACTAGATAATTAATATTAATACCTCGTCCTGCTTTTCGCTTCTGTCATAAAGCCGGTTTACAGTTACAATGGACGGCTAACCCACCAAGCTAGTCTGCATTATTAATAATATAAAATAAGTTTTAAATCTTTCTAAAGCGCATTTATTTCCAACTTTTCTTTACTATCAAATTTTAATCTAGAACCAATTCCTTCTCCAAGATAATAAAAACTTTCTGCACTTATTTTGTTTAAGACATCCAAAATACTTTTTTTCTCCTTGAATTCAACTAACTTTGCCTCCTTTACCTTGCTTAATTCTTTTGCTACTTCTATTGCCATATCTTTATTTCCAAGATAATCAATTAATCCAAGTTCTTTTGCTTCGCTTCCTAAAAAGAATTCTCCAGTTTCTATTTTTTTCGTATCTTTCAAATTTCTGTTTTTCTTTACTTCATTAAGGAAGTATTCATTTATCATGTTTATTTTATTTTGCAGCAAATTTCTTTCTTCATCTGTAAGACTTCTATATGGGGTTCCAATATCTTTATACTTTCCAACAACTAATCTTTCATAATTTACTCCGTATTTGTTTAATAACTCATTAAATTCTAGATATGATGAAATTACTCCAACACTTCCTGTAATTGATAATGGATCTGCAACGATTTTATCACTCGAGCTCGCAATCCAATAAGCGCCAGAAGCACCAACATCTCTTATCAATGCAACTTTTGGCTTATTTAATTTTTTTACAGCATCTGAGATTTCTTTGCTTGCTAAAACTGTTCCACCCGGGGAATTTATTTCAAGAATTACTGCCTTTATATTGCTATTATCTTGGGCTTTTTTTAATGAGTTAATTACACTTTCTGATGTAACTTGATTAGAACTAAAGGGCAGATCGGAACCTGTATTGCTTATTGCTCCCCGTATTGGAATAATTACAATCTGATCTTCCTGGACACTTTGAAAACTTGGAATTATTTTGCTTATTATAAAACTAATTAAAAAAATTATTATTAAAACTAAGATTGTATATTGCCATCTTTTCATGGAATTATTTTTTTGTATAAATTTATAAATGTTTTTATGGAGTAGCCGAGAGTTGAACTCGGATCTCTACGTTGCGAACGTAAAATTCTAAGCCGTTAAACTACTACCCCAATAAAATGGACCAACCGGGAGTCGAACCCGGATTATACCCATGCCATGGGCACGTAATAAGCCATTATACTATTGGCCCGATATTTATTTGTTTGTAAGGCTTTATTATTTCTTCCCCGATTTCTTTTGGTAACATTTTATTTCTTGCTATTTTCAAAAATTTTATAAACTAGATTCTAAAACTTTTTAATTTATTAACTTACCTAATTTATTTAATTTTTCTCCATTTAAGAATTCTCTAACAATATTATTCAAATCTTTTATTTTTATTCTAATTTGTTTCATATCATCTCTATTGCGAAGAGTAACAGAGTTATCATTTAATGTCTGATGATCAATTGTTATCATTGCAGGAACTCCAATTTCATCAACCCTTCGATACATTCTTCCAATGCTGCCAGATGAGTCATAACTTGTTTTAAATTCTTTTTTTAACATATTATAAATTTCTTCGGCTTTTTCAGGCAATTTATCTTTATTGACTAATGGAAAAACAGATAATTGAATAGGAACTAAATTAAAAGGAAGCTTAAACATCTGTCTTTCTTTTTCTTCATGAAAAAACAAATCTAACAAAGCCCATAAATTTCTATCAACACCAAAGCTTAATTCCAAAACATGGGGAACAAATTTTTTATTATTTACACTCACTTCTAGTTTTTCACCAGAACCTTTTTGATGTTTTCCTAAATCATGCTCTCCGCGATAATGCAAGCCCCCAACTTCTTTAAACCCTTTTAATGTTTCTAAATTAAGCTCAATATCGAAATGTATTTTATTATAAAATGCCTTCTCTTTATCGCTTAATTCCCTAAATCTAAATTTTTCCTTATTAATATTTAAAAATTCTAAATAAAATTTCTGTATCTTTGCCATATGATAAACATAGAATTTTTCCAATTTTAATTTTTTGTTTAAATCATCGCATGAAATTTCTTCTATGTTTTTTTTATTGCTTAATAATAATCTTAATTTGTAATTTTTTACTTCATTCCAGTTTTCACATTCATTTAAATTCTCAGGATTAAAAAATATCTGCAATTCAGCCTGTGTAAATTCTCTTAATCTAAAAAATCCCTGCCTTGGACTAATTTCATTTCTGAATGCTTTTCCAATTACGGCTAATCCTAATGGAAGTTTTTCTCTTAAAGCAAAAAATTCCCTCTTAAATGCAATAAAAGGACTTTGTGCTGTTTCTGGCCTTAGATACATTATTTCTTCTCCTGTCGCACCAACTTTTAAGTCAAACATCATGTTAAAGAATTTTACTTTATCTAATTCTCCACCACATCTTGGACATTTTAATTTATTATCTTTTATTGTTTTTTCTAATTCAATTTCTTTTAATCCCTGAACATTTAAATCTATTTCATCTTCAATTAATTCATCTGCCCTAAACCTAAAGTGGCATTTTTTGCATTCTGTTAATGGGTCAGAGAAATGCTCCAAATGCCCCGAGCTTTTAAAAACATCCTTTGATAAAATATTTACATCTTCTATTTCATAGTAGTTCTCATTTAAATTTAAAAAATAATTTCTCCACAAATTTTCAAAATTATGCTTAAATAATGTTCCAAGATGCCCATAAGTCCAGAAGCCGGCTTTTGAATTATAAATCTCTCCTGATGGAAAGAAAAATCCTCTTTTTGTTGCAATGTTCATTATTTTGTCTGTTTTGGATTCAGGCATAAATAAGTAAATTTAAAAGACCTTAAAAATTTAACTAATTTTGAGTTATTATGTACAAATTTGAAGAAGATAAGTTAATTAAGGAAATTAAAGAAAAAAATCCTAAATTAATTTTATTACAATTACCCGAGGGATTAAAGAAAGAAGCTTTTAACTTAGTTAGTTTAATAAAGAAGAATACAAATTCAGAAGTTATTGTTTCAGGAGAACCTTGCTGGGGTGCTTGCGACATTGCATTGGACGAAGCTAAAAACCTTAAAGCTGATTTAATTATTTTGTATGGACATGCTCCTTTTATGAAAATTAATTTTCCTATTTTATATATTGAGGCAAGGTACGAAACAAGTATAGAATTTTTAATAAAAAAATCATTGAAAGAATTAAAAGATTACCAAAAAATCGGATTGGTATGTTCTGTTCAACATATGCATCAGCTTGAAACTGCTAAAAAAATTTTACAGGAAAATAATAAAGAGATTTTTATTCCACCTAAAAAAGGATTTGCATTTTATCCAGGACAAGTTTTAGGATGCGAGTATAATGGCTTAAAATTAATCAAGGATAAGTTTGATGCTATTCTTGTTATAGGAAATGATTTTCATGCGCTGGGTGCTGCATTGGCAATCCCTAAAAAAGTTATTTTAATTGACCCGTTTAACAAAGAAGTTTATTCGATGGACAAAAAAAGAGATTTAATAATAAGACAGAGGATTATTGCAATAAACAAAGTAAAAAACTCAAGAAGAATCGGAATAATAATTGATAATAAACCAGGACAGCATTTCGGAAGTGCATATCATATAAAAAACAAACTTGAGAATATGGAAAAGGAAGTTGTTTTGTTAAGCATGAATGAAATAACGGACGATAAATTAGTTAATCTGTATAATATTGAATCATTCATTGAAACGGCATGCCCAAGAATTTCTGTGGAAGATTATTCAAGATTTTCCAAACCAGTTATAAATTACAGAGAAGCTTTAGTTGTTATAAATGATTTAACTTTTGATGAATTATTCGAGCAGGGAATTGTTTAAAGCATTAGTATTTGTTCAAAATTGATTTATTTAATACTTTAATTATATTTCTTAAAATAATTTATTTCTTAACTTTTAATTTTTCAACAACAGCTTTATCAGAAATAATTGCAGAATTTCCTGAAGGATCTTCTATAATAATTTTAATTGGCATTTCTCCTAATTCAACTTTCCATAATTTCTTCAATAAATTTTTTGCATTTTTTTTAACATCATCATCTTCTGCTGTATCCCTCTCACCTTCAATTACTTTTTTAAATCTTTCAAGAACTCCTTCAATGTTTGAGATATAACCCTCTGAAGATGGTCCAGGCTCAACAGACATTTTTAATGCAGGGATTTTAACAGTCGCTTGCCCTGATTTTACTATTCTAACATTTAAATCTTTTTTATTTTTTAATTCAAATGTATATCTTGACGGATCTTTCTGCTCTTCCGCTTCAATATCGGAAACATGATAATCGCAGTTCTCACATTTCATATTCATTAAATAACATTTGCCAAAATAAGGAACATCATAATTTTCTTCTGTTAATGCTAATTTATTTTGATGACATAAAGGACAAGGTTGATTTTTTAATATTTCCATAAAATAAATAATAAAGTAATGTTTATAAATCTTTTTTTTAAAATATAAAAATTAATATTCTAAAATAAATACCAAAAAGAAAAAGATTACTCAGTTGCTTGAACGTCTTCTGTCTGAGTTGTTCTATAGATTTGAGCAAAGCTTGGAGTAACAACGATCCAGTCTTCACCGAAACCAGCTATATCTCCTTCAATTGCATCGCATGTTTTCTTTAATTTATTTACTGCCCTTTTCAATTCAACAATATCTTTATCTTTTAATGGCCTTATGTTTACCAGTGCAATTGTTGTTCCTTCCCTTAATGCGTCTAATGCTGGTTTAATGTCTGCAAAATCTTCGATGAAAAATGGTCTTACCAAAACCCTAGCTTTTGGGCCTTTGTCAACGTTGTGGTCTATCTCAACGTAATCTTCACCCATATCTTCACCAGAACTTCCCATACTTCCGAGAACTTTTTCCTTGAATTTGTTGTATAATTGCTTCATTTTTTATCCTCTTAACTCTTAAATAATAACAGCTTGTATATAAATATTTCTATTGATAGCCCCCTAGGACACCAATCATATTTAGTATCTCTATCCTAACATAAGGTGGTAAATTTTTATCATTTGACACTTCATCAAGCTCTTGTAAAACTGAATTTATTTTTAAAGAAAATTCTTTCCCATTGTCATTTAAACAACAGAGAGCACAGTCGATTCTTGCCTTTACATTCCTTGGAATTTTATCATCATCCTTAATTAAATTTAAATTGTTGATTATTAGATTAATTTCTTCATTTGCCATCTTTTTTTAAAAATTTTAACACCTCATTTTGCAACTCTTGAGCTCTTTCTTTTAATTTGTCTTCTTGTTTTTCAATATTTTTTATTCTTAAATCAAATACTTCCTTTTCATCATTTAATTCTTTTTTTAATTTTTCTTTGTCAATATTAACCAATAAATTCCCGATTAATTTGTATGCGGGTTTTTTTGTTTCATTTAATTCTTTCAAAGCATTTTCATTTTCCATTAATCTAGCCTGAAAATTCTGCTTTTGCATTACAAAATTAGACACGTTTTGTTCTATTAATTGCAATTCCTGAATTTTCTTTTCTGATTCTTTATCCATTTTAATCTGCTTTAACTGTTGAAGAAACAACCCTCGGCTTGAATAAAATCTTCGAGCCGCAATAAGGACATCTTACTTTCTTCTTTATATATTCTGCTTTTATTATTTTTCCGCAATCAAAACATTTATGCACAACCATTTTTATACCTCATATGCTTTTCCAGTAAATTTTGAATTGCAGGATTTACAAAACCAAATTCCTGCCGCTAATCTTTTAACTCTTTTTTTATTGCAGTAAGGACACTTATGCCATTGCTTTAATTTTTTTTCAATTTCTGTAACTTTTTTTCTTAATTTTCTTCCATAACGGGCCTTAAAACGTCCAGCACTGCCTACTTTCTTTGTTGCCATTTTTTTATTTAAATGTATTTATTTTAAAAAGGTTTCGTTAATAAGTGGGGATACCCGGATTTGAACCGGGGCTAAGAGGTCCCAAACCTCTCGTCATACCAAGCTAGACCATATCCCCGCAAAACAAATAAAAAGAATTTAATTTATAAAACTATTTTTTTGCTTTTTTTTCGTCTTTAGCAGGAGCTTTTGTAGCTTCTTTAGTTGCAGTTTCTTTTCCTGCTTCAGGTTTTCCAGCTTCCGGTTTAGCACCTTCTTTTGCAGCTTCCCCTTCTTTTGCAGCTTCCTTGACGACTTCAACTTTCTTCTCTGCCAGTTTCTCAGCAATTGCTTTTTCTTTTTCTAATTCTTTCTTAATCTCTTTATTAATCTCTTCTAATCTCTGCTTTAATTTTTCTTTTTTCTCATCTGAGGTTTCTGTTAATTCAGAATTAATTTGATTATCATAAACTCCATTATCTATATCCTTGTTAATTTCAACTGCTTTCTTGTTCTCAACAAGAATTCCTAAAGAATTGCATGATCCAATTACATTCTTTACAGCTGCTTTTAATGATTTAACAAGCATGGAATCTTTTTTCATTAACGCAATTTTAATAACTTGTTCTATTCCCAAATTTCCTATTTTTTCTTTGTCTGGAGTTCCAGAACCTTTTTCAACATTAATTTCTTTTTTTATTAATTCAGCTGTGGGAGGAGAACCAATTTCAATTTCATAATTTTTATTTTGATTATCAACAATAACTTTTACAGGAATTTTCATGCCCTTAAAATGAATTGTTTTGTCATTTATCGAATTAATTACATTCATTATATTAATCCCTAAAGGACCCATTTTCTGGGCTAATTGCGGGCCAGCAACAGCTTTTCCGCCTTCAATCATTAATTCAATTTTTTCTTTACTCATCTTCTTCTACTGGTTGCTCTTCTCCTTCTCTTCTTATGACTTTTACTGAATCTAGTTTAACTGTAATTGGGATTGGAACAGCGGCTTCTAATAATTCAACAACAACTTCTTCTTTTTGCTTATCTATTCTTGAAATTTTTGCTTTTTCTCTTTTGAATGGACCAGAAATAATTTCAACAATGTCATTTTTCTTTAGATTAATCTGGGTTTTAGCCTGCTCTAGCATATGTTCTATTTCTTGATAATTTACAGGATGAGGCAATAATCCTCGGGCATATGGAATTCCTTTAAATGATGATTCCACATCTTCTACCGTTTCTGCTTCTATGAAAATATATCCCTTCATTCCATGAGGGTGAACTAAGCTGTATACATTTAATTCCTTTTTTTTAGCATTAGAACTAATAAATTCTAGAACTTGTTCTTCTCTGTTCGCGGTTGTTCTTAATGTAAATATTTTACTCATTTTATTAATTGTGCTACCATGTGTATTAAAAAACCAACAAAACCAATTATTAATGTTCCGATTCCTGCTACTTTCGCAATCGTTTTAAATTCTTCGTTGGTTGGTTTTTTAGTTAGCTTAAATACTCTTACACTTTCTATGATAAAGTTTTTAATCTTTGCCTTTAAATTTGGCTTATATTCTTCTTCAAACATATAAAAATCCTTTAAAAATATGTTTATAAATCTTGCTAATTAAAAAATTTAACTTATAAATTCAATTCCTAATTCATTTTCAATTTCTTTTTTCTTTTTGCTTCCATGCCTTTTTGGACCAAGAATTTGAGGACTAGAAACACCAGTAACAATTAACATTGCTCTTATTGTTTTTTCCATATCGTCTGAAATCTGCGCTCCCCAGATTATTCTTGCATCTTCATCTAGTTTTTGAGAAACAGTTTCAACTACTTTTCTAGCTTCTTCTAATGTCATGTCAGGACCGCCCATTACATTAATCAAGGCACCATTTGCACCAGTAATCTCAACATCAAGCAATGGATTGTTAAGGGCTTTTTCAACAGCTTCGACTGCCCTATTTTCTGTGTCGCTTTCTCCAACACCAATCATTGCTACGCCTCCTTTTCCCATGACCGTTTTAATATCGGCAAAATCTAAATTAACTAAGCCTGCTTTTGTAACTAATTCAGCAATTCCTTTTACAGAATTTGTTAGGATTTCATCAGCAATCTTGAATGCAGTATGCAATGGAAGATCAGGAGCTAATTCTAATAATTTGTCATTTGGTATAACAATTAAGGTATCAACAATATTTTCTAATTTTTCCAATCCAATTAATGCATTTTCATATCTTCTCTGCCCTTCCATACTAAATGGTATTGTCACTACACCAACTGTTAAGGCATTTAATTTTTTAGAAATATCGGCAATTACAGGAGCACTTCCAGTTCCGGTTCCTCCACCTAAACCACATGTAATAAATATCATATCAGCACCAGTCAAAGCATGCTTAATTTCCTGCTCACTTTCTTTAGCTGCTTCTTCCCCAACTTGAGGGATACTTCCTGCACCTAAACCACCTGTAACTTCCTTTCCAATTAATATTTTAGTTGTTGCATTTGTGTATAATAAATCCTGAGCATCTGTGTTAATTGCAATTGTTTCTGTTCCCGCAATTCCTATTTCAGACATTCTGTTAATTGTATTATTTCCCGCACCGCCTGCTCCAACAACTTTTATTTTTGCTTTTTGATTAGCTAATAATTGCTCTAATTCTTCATCAATATTAGAAGTCTTTTGAATAACATTCTTTAATGATAAATTTGTTCTCGGCTGTGTATTTTGTGATATTGAGGACATCATTTTATGATAACATAATGTTCTAATATTTAAATTTATTTATTCTGTAGTGGTTGTTTTCTCGAACTCAATTTGTTTTATTTCAGGAATTTTTTCATTTATTTCTTTTGTTAATTGCTTTTTTAATCCTTCTTTTAACGTGAATTTTATTACTGTTTTGTCATTAATCATATCAAATTTTACATCTTTTCCCAATTTTAATTTTAACAATGAACTTAATTTTTCACTTACATCATTAATTATTTTTTTTATTTCAACTTCATATAATAAATCTTTTCCAGCCAAGGGATGATTAAAATCAATTAATGATCTTCCTCCTGAAACACTTCTTATTACTCCAATATAACCCTCAATATTAACGCTTAATCCCGGAATCGGTCGTATATTTTCTTTTGCAAAAATAGAATTAGGAACTAATTTTATCAATTCATAAGTTTTTTTCCCAAAAGCACTTTCTGCCTTTACTTCTAATTTATAATCCCCCAATTCTTTGTTTATAATCTGCTCATCTAACCCTTTAATAATATCATTATACCCTAGACATATTATTATTGAATTGTAAGAATGATTCTTGTCATAAATATTTTCTTTTTTTGCTATCTCTTCTTTAGTTAAATCAAAAATTCTATTATCATCTTTTGTTCTTCCAATGTAATCCAATTCAACAAAATCACCTTTCTTGAGTTTCATAATCTTATTTTAAAACAAATTTATATAAATCTTTTTGTTTTACTAATTTTTATGTGGAGAGAGAATGTTGATCCTGCAATAAGGAATTATTTGGAAGCATTGATTAATTCTACCAAGAGCAATAGAGGGGCAATTGAACTTTCTGAAAATAAGGGGAATGCACAGATATGGGTGGCATTGAGCATATTATACAAGCAGACATTTAACCTAGATCAAAGAATCAAGTATATTGAGAAATTATTAAAAGATATTTTGCAAGAGATTAATTCATTAAAAGATAAGGAAGGAATTTCATTAAAAACTTCTAAGAAAAAATAAACAAAAAGCTTATAAAGAATTTCAAGTTTTAGTTTTATCATGGAAAAAAAAGTGACTAATGCAGGATCATTAAAAGTTGGCAATTATGTTATATTTGATGATATTCCCTGTGTTGTGAAAAATATTGACTTAAGCAAGACAGGAAAGCACGGAAGTATGAAGTGCAGGATAGAAGCTATTGGTTTAATAAATAACCAGAAAATAATAAAGATTTATCCAAGCTCAGACAAAATCGATATGCCTATTGTTGAAAAAAGAGATGCTCAAGTATTAAGTGTTCACGGGGAAAATGCAAATGTTATGGATAATGAAAGTTTTGAAACATTCGATATATTAATTCCGGAAGATTTAAAAGATAATGTAAAAGAAGGAAGCCAAGTTATATATTGGATAATACTTGATCAAAAAGTTATTAAACAGGTGAAATAAAATGGTAAAATTCCCAGAAGCTAACATGAGATTATTCCATAATATTTTTGTTTGTAAAAGATGCAAGACAAAAATGAGGAGCAAGCCTATAAGAATAATCAACAAGGAACTTGTATGCAGAAACTGCGGAAGCAAAAGTTTTAGGGCTGTAAGGAAAAAATGAACTACGATTTAATTTTTGCACTGGTATTTTATACCTTATTATATTTATTTTATTTAAAACATAAAAATAAATTTGAAATTCAGAATAAAGTATTTGCATTATACAAGACAAAAATTGGAATAAATTTAATGGATAAATATGCAAAGAAATTTCCTAAGATATTAAACTTTTTTTCTTATGTTTCAATTTTCATAGGATTTGCAGGAATGTTTTTTATTTTGTATACAATTGTTAAAGGAACTTATCTTTTAATCTTTGTTCCTAAATCAAGTCCTGTACTTGCTCCTGTTCTTCCAGGGGTTACAATTCCAGGATTGCCGACATTAGGATTTTGGCACTGGATTATCGCAATATTTATTGTTGCTGTGATTCATGAATTTTCTCATGGAGTTTATGCAAGATTATATAATTTGAAAGTAAAAAGCTCTGGATTTGCTTTTTTAGGACCAATATTAGCTGCTTTTGTCGAGCCGGATGAAAAAGCACTTGTGAAAAAAAGCAGAAGAGAACAATTAGCAATTTTATCTGCCGGGCCTTTTTCAAATATTGTTTTAGCAATTGTAATTTTATTAATATTTAATTTTATTTTTCTTCCACTGCAGAGCAACTGGTTTGTAAATGACGGTGTTTCTATAGTTGATATTGAAAAAAATAGCCCTGCTGGATTAGCACAGTTAAAAAATGGATTAATAATAAAAGAAATAAACAATGAAAAAATTAATGACCAAAAAGAACTTCCCGGGTTGATTCAGAAATCTAATGGAGAGAATATAAAAATATTAACAGATAAAGGGGAGTTTAATGTTAAACCAGACAAGAAAAATGAAAAATATCACGTTGGAATAAGTGTAACAAATTTAATAAAGACAAAAGAAAATATTCCTGAATTTGTTCTTCCATTGACAAAATGGATTAATATGCTGTTATTTTGGCTTTGGGTCGTAAGTCTTGGAATTGGATTGTTTAATCTGCTTCCATTGGGGCCTATTGATGGAGGAAGAATGTTCCATACGGCTGCTTCCGGATTATTCAATGAAAAAACAGCATCAAATGTTTTTAAATACATAACAATATTCTGCTTAGCTTTGATATTTATTAATTTAGTTCCTTATTTAATAAAGTTCTTTAGCTGGATAATAAGTTATTTTAGTTAAGCTTAAATAAAATAAAATTTTGTTTAGATTATGATTATTGATGTTCATTGTCATTTAACAGATAAATATTTCGAAGATAAACTTGATCAAGTAATTAAAAGGGCTAAGAAAAATAATGTTGTTAATATAATCTCTAACGGAGTTAATTTAGAAGATAATAAAAAAATTCTGGAAATTACAAAAAAATATGATATTGTTAAAGCGAGTTTTGGATTTTATCCCGATGATATAATTAAATCTACTTCTGAAGAAATAGAAAAAAATTTAGAATTTATTAAAAAAAACAAAAATAAAATAATTGCAATCGGAGAAGTTGGACTTGATTTATATAATAATTTAGATTTAAAAAAACAAAAAGAAGTTTTTATCAAGGTAATTGAATTAAGCGAAAGAATAAAAAAACCATTAATAATACATTCGAGAAAAGCTGAAAATGAATGCATAAATCTTTTAAAAAATTATAAGGTTAAGGCAATATTCCACTGTTTTTCTGGAAATTTTAATTTAGTTAATGAAATCGAAAAAAATAATTTTATGTTAAGTATTCCCTGCAACATCGTTAGAGCAGAACATTTTCAAAATATTGTAAAAAATTTTAATTTGAATCAGATTCTTACAGAGACAGATGCTCCTTATTTAAGTCCGTTTAAAGATAAAATGAATGAACCAAGTTTTATCGTCGAGACAATAAAAATTATTTCTAAAATAAAAAATCTGGAAAAAGATGAGGTTGAAAAAATAATTTTCAAAAATTATCAAAATTTTTTTAAATAGAAAGGTATTTAAACAAGTTAATCATATTTTTTATTAACGAAAAAATAATTTTATGTCCTTTTTGGGAAAAAGAGGTGAATTAAATGGCAGCAAAAAAGAAAGCAAAGAAAAAGAAGAGATGAAGAAGATATTTTTATCTTCTTCTTTTTTAAATATTAATTACACTTCCCGATGGTCCGGGATTAACTATTTTTGTTCTTTTTATTATATCTTTTAGGTTGAAGTTCTCGTGGAGGTGTCCGCAAATATTTAACAAAGGATTAAGATTTTCAATTACTTTTCTGATTGATTTTGAACCAACATGTCTGTCAAAAATTCTATCGAGATTTGTGTTGAATGGCGGTTGATGTGTTACAAAAACCCAGTTATTTAATTTTTGTTTTATTTTTTCGGTTAATAATTCTAATTTTTTATCAGTTATATCAAAACCACCGCCACCATACCCAAAGAATTTTATGTTATTAAACTCAAATATTTTTTTATGAATATTAATTATATTTTTTGAACAAATTTTATCAATCATATCTGAACTTTCATGATTTCCGTGGATTAATAATATTTTTTTATCAAATTTTTCCAAGTTTTCCTTTATTTTTTTTGAAGATCTATAGAACTCAAACAAATCTCCAGAAAAAACAACAATATCTGGATTTTCTTTTTTAAATTTTATATAAACTTCCTTTAAGTAATTTATATCTCCATGAATGTCTGAAAATGCAAGAATTTTCATGAATTTTGTTTAATAACTACTTATTTAAATTTTTTCAATATCTAATTCTCATGAAACCAATATTTTGGAGCTATAGCAGATATGATGTTGCCAAAACCTGTTTGATGAAATATTATTATCAATATGTAGAGAGGGAGAAAGTTGATATATCCCCGGAACAAGCTTTGGGAATATTTATGCATAAGAGAAAAGAAAGTTTATTTAAAGGAATTCCAGGAAATCTTGAAATAAAATATAAATCTGCCGAAAGTTTTGCTAATTCCTCAAAAGCGTTGTGGAAACATAATGTGATAAGAACAAATGAAATACAAGGAAAAAAAATTTGGTGGAAATTTAAAGGACAAGAATGGGCTTCTTTAGATTCTATAGAAGAGCTTTGCATAAAAACATACAATAAATGTGCTAATGAAGAACCACCTTTATATATTGAGTATGGAAGGAAATTTGAAGTTGATGGAATTTATTTTGACGTTAGAATTGATGAGATAAGAAAAAATTATACAATTCGAGATTATAAAACAGGATTTTTCATTCCAAAAGAATTTCAAATAAATCATAATGATCAATTAACATTTTATGCACTTGCTTTCAGCTGTTTTGCTAATAAGGATAAGGAATTTTCAAAAATTTGTGGAATTAATGAGGATGATGTGATCTCTTTCGGCGGACATCCTGATTTTATAAATGAGAAAATAAATTTGGAATATTATAATGTCCAGGAGGATAAAATCTTGACAACACATAGAAATAATAAAGATTATCTTGTAATTAGAGAATCTATAAAATCTTTGGAAGATAGTGTAAAAAATTTAAATTCAAAAATATCTGTAAACTATGGCAAACATTGCAATTATTGCCTTTATCAGCAGGTGTGCAATGAAAAAACACCTAAAATATTAGCAGATATTAAAGAAATAGATGATGAAACTGAAAATAAACAATTAACCTTATTTCAGGTAAAAAAAACAATTAAATTTAAAAATAAAACATTAAGATTGTTTCCGAGAAAGAAAAAAAATTAATGCTTGAATGCTTCTATATAGCCGCTCATAAATCCCTGCTCTTCAATTGAAATTTCATCTTCCTCAAGCATTTCATTTAAAAATCTTTTATTGTATATGTTCATCTTTCATCCACCTCTTTAAGTTAAATGTTCTTTTTTCATATTCGTTTACGGGCAGTTTATTTAATACCTCATGGAATTTATTGTTAAAGTTGTACATTTTCACTGCCCCCTATAATTTTATAAAACTGCAGATGTAGACATTCTTCTATAATCCTTGAATATTTTGGCCATTCTTCCATTTTTCATCACCTCTTTATATAATAAGACTCTTTTATTTATAAATAAAACCAGTGCGGTTGTCGCATGGACACTTGGGAATTAACAGTTATTTTAGAGAATATAGATTAGATTATAATATTTAAAATTCAACTAATTTCTTATCCAATCCAAAATAAGCATAAGTTACTTTTCCTTGAGCACCAAGACTTTTTTCTTCTAAGGTTATTAATTTTGCTTCTTTTAACTCATCTAATCTTCTTTTAAAAGTTCTATAACTTATTCCTTTTTTATATCTTAGAAATAAATCTTTAACAGAATTTCCAGAAAATTTTTTTACTAATTCAAGAATTTCATTTTGCTCATTATTTAATTCGTCATCTTCCTTAACCTTGAACTCTTGTAATTTATCTATTGCTTTTTTAACATCATCCAAATTAATTTTTTTGCTTGACCTAGCCTCCGCTATATCTCCGCTTTCTTTTAATAAAAATATTCCAGATCTTACATCATTTAGCTCGTGAGTTTTTTTTGCTATTTCTTCTAAACAAATATGATCAAATGCATTTTTGACAAAAGCATATTCTATTCTTTGTTTTAATATCTCAAGAATCTCATTGTAATTATATGGCTTAAATTCCAAATTATCTGCATACATCCTTGATTTTAATCTTGCGTCTATTTCATTTATCCAGTTTTTTTCATTTGTTATAAATATTAATGATCTCTTGAAAATATCTTCTATAAAAAAATATAATATTGAAAAATCCTGCAACTTATCTATCTCATCAAGACATAATATAATTGATTTTTTGTTTAATGATGGCTTTATATCCTTCATTAATTGATCTGTTGCTTTATACTGGGTAAATTTGTATCCTAATAAACTGCATATTTCTAATAAAATTTTGTAGCTGGTATCATGCTTCCAGCAGTTGATGTAAATTGGGAATATTTCTTCTGTATTTTCTTCTACTTGCTTTAAAACATATTTTGTTGCTAATGTTTTTCCAATTCCCGGACTTCCATGAATGAATAAGTTTCTTCCGTTTCTTCCATGTTCTAACAATTTTATAGAATTTCCAATATAAGCCTGCTGATTTTCTCTATGAATTAAAATTTGAGGAATAAAATTGTAATCTAAAGCTGCATCATTTATGAATATGCTTTCATTTCCAAATAAAAAATCTTTTTCCATGAAATTATAATAATTAAAAAAGATATAAAGCTTACTAAATTTCTTCTACACCATCTTTTGTCAGAGCAACTAATCTAAATCCAACGCCGAGTTTTAACAAAGCAGCAATCAAAGCCATATGCTCTCTTCCCATTCCAGAAATAACGTTTACAGCAACCTCTGTTCCCTTGACCTTATCTTTTAAATTATTTAATATTTCATCTCTTAATTCTTTTATTCCTTGATTAAGATTTAATGCAATTAATTCTGTTTTATTGTCTTTTGTGAAGTTTTCTTTGCCATAATCATTTGTAATTAGAAATATTTTGTCCCATTTTCCATCCTGCATTAATCTCGATACATGGCCCCAAGTTCCTTTTCCTGTTGATAAGCATGCAATTAATTCTGTCATAATTTTTTTTAACCTTAACAATTTATAAACATTCCTAAATTATTATTAAAATGACAGAAAGAATGCTTGATAAACAACGTGAAGGATCAATAAAAGAAGTTGAAAAAGCAGTAAGATCACAAGATTTGGTTAACATTATATTTCCAAGATTAGATGAATTCATTGATAAATATAATAAATTAAAGTCACATTTAAAAGATGATGATAAAATAACCGTAATATTAGAGGTGATTTAACAAGGCCAAAATTATCTCCTTGGATATCCTGAATTAAATGTTTATTTTCATCAGAAAAGTAAAAAAGCAAAAAAGATATTTACTTATTCTTCACATAACATAGATTATTTAATTTATAATGAAGACTTGAAAAAATATTTTGATAAATTATAATATTAAAAATAAAAAAAGAAAAGATTAAGTTGAATATGCTTCCTTAAATCTTAACGTCATTTTTTTATAATGATTAAAAGCATCTTCAATATTATTAGATAAAACTAAAGAAACTGCTTTTTTAATATCTTGATATATTAATTCCCAAGTCTCTTTGGCATTATCTTGTTCGTATACAAACTGTATTATTTCAGGAGAAAGTTTATAATACTCTTTAATTAATTTTCTTCCAGAAGGTTGATGCATTAATATTTTATCCCTAATATCTCTTAAGACATTTAATTCTAAACAATTGTCCGGAAGCCCCATTGTTTCAATGCAAGTGGTGCTAAAACAACAACCCCCCATCCCTGCTTCTTGCCTATTATAATATTTTGTTTTCCCAGTACCGGGATTATGGACCGATTTACCAGTATATTTTCTGGTATCTGGATTTAAATGTCTGGTTTCTATCTTATTATCGGATCTTTTTTCAGTATAATTTATCTGGGTTATTTTACCACTATCTTTATCTATTGACACGGTTTTTTTAGTACTCATTTTATTACCCCCTTAAATTTAATAATACAACAAATATAAATACATTATTTATATTTTCCTCAATTAATTTTTGCATAATGGCAATATTTATATACTTTAACTGACATTTAAAGAACATGAAAGAAATAAAACTTGATAAAAAGGATATGAGAATATTAGATGAATTAGACAAAAAACCAAATTTAAATATTAATAAATTAGCTAAAAATATTGGGGTTAGCAGACAAGTTGCAGACTATAGAT